>Ga0228710_1000437_pt1 | contig 51627 bp, 16 predicted proteins | sample MedpolnodulmetaG_FD_177995 | JGI IMG/M metagenome (GOLD analysis project Ga0228710, IMG submission 177995) | Root nodule microbial communities from Medicago polymorpha collected in Santa Monica, California, United States - pink nodules | ecosystem: Host-associated > Plants > Roots > Nodule... | reverse complement strand
GCATATAATTAGGAACATAATTTTATTTTACTTTAGATAAACATTAAATGCAAAAGTGTGGAGGGAAAAATTAGGTTAAAATTAGGTTAAGTATAGCGAGACGGGTTAACATTTATAAGTAAGAGATATATGCTTCTTCAAAAAAAAAGTAAGAGATATATGTATACGAGTCTAATATCATAAAGTTATGATGTTGAGTCATGAGTGCGAATTGGGAATCCTTCACTCTTGGTTGAGGATTGAAGCAAAAGATGGACCCCTTTCATGTTTACCCCAACGGGAGGCAATAAAAGAAGAAAATCAAGCGATTGGATTCAGATGGTTAACGAGCTCTACCAAATGACGAATTATTTGAAAGAGTTGTGTTTGATATTTAGGTGGAACAATTACTTTACCTACCTATCAACCAAATTTTGGATTAACATGACCCTTACACCCCCACTCAATCATCAACCGGAAAAATTAAGAAAATTAGACCATCGACCAGTGCGATGCACGGGTCATATGAACTATAATATATAAGAATAAAGTATTTCACATTATAGATTTAACCCGTAAACACGAAATAATTTAAGGGAGATAAAAAATATTTGAGATTATGGAAATCAAAATATCTATAGTGTTTTATATATATAAAAAAAAACACACACACACACACAGAGAATTAAAGACTCGATTAAAAATGTGATTTTTAGATTCTAACCATTAACATGGTAAAATTGGTTGTTTACAAAAATGTTAATTTAAGATTTAGACTTAATAAGGTCTTAGTTTAGAAAGAAATAAAGTCAACTCACATAAGGACTTGTATTGAAGAATGCATTTTTTAAAAAGGACACTTTTTTTTTTCTTCAGGGATTCAAAGGGAACTTATAATTACAAAATGTGAAGTATATTACATCTATTTAACATATAAATAATATATACAACTCACATTTATCTATCCTTTCAAAACAAAAATAACTCCCATAGGAACTTACATGTAGGAACACAATTTTTTTCTCAAAGGAAACTTATAATTACAAAGTGTGGAGTATATTACATCCATTTAACATATGTTTTTGTAAAAAGAGTGATCAATATAGGAAGAACATAAACCAATATACAAAATGAAATAGAAATGACCTAAAAATTATTCCAACTAAGTAAAATCCTCATATGCAAAGGCATTGACATAAAATTTTTAAGCACAGGTGAATCACATGCAAATATAATCATGTTTGTCCACCAATTTAGTCTTTTAAGTGGATCAAGACTAAAAAAGGACTCCATTTACTCTTCATGGTGAATGAAAAAGTAGCAATGCCTCACTGACAACAACAAATGCAGTGTCTCATAGTGATTCTGCAAAAACCTTAGCAGGAAATACAAAAGCAAATGAATGTAAAAAATTAACTTAAGCATGATTACCTATCATATATTTAGAGAAGTTTTTTTTTTTTGAAGAATATATTTTGAGAAGTTAGAAACATTAAAACTTCAAAATAAGCTCAATTGTATAAAAGTAGCAGACAAATTAAACATTATTACCTGTTATATATTTAGAGAAATTAGAACCCCCAAAAGTATCCTCTGAGCTGTAGATAATCCAGAGAGTATCAAAATTATTGTTTCACCTGTAAAATGTAGAATGGAGGAAATTAGTGCACCGTAGAAGGTACAGAAAACAAAAAAAAAATCATACTTTTATCCTACTTCTGATCAAATCGGTAACCATCACAATGCCTAAAGAAAACTAAGCAAAAATAATCATACAATTTGGGGTTGCTAATGAATAATCTAATTATGCAAATAAAATTAGACAAATCCCATTTAGAGACCTTTTCTATGGTATATTTAAATTCCATTTTAAAAGGATGAGATATTTAGAAACTTTAGCAACCCCATATTGATCAGGTAGGGAAGACAATATATCTACACAACTAAAAAGCAATCTGAATAATGAATAAACAAACAAAATACCATAAAATTTATGTGAAAAATTAAAAATCCTATTTTATTTACAAACAAAATGGAACGCCTCTTATTTTGAATCATACAATAGAGGAAAGAAAGCATCTTGGATGTTGAGAGAAAATCATAGTGCACAGTACTATCAAGAACAAACCTGTAGCGTCACATTTGAAGTCCCCTCCACTTTTCTGCCACCACTCCTTTTGTTTTGCATGATTAAAACAAAGCTTTCACCTATATTTGGTGGATATTGCACCTAATCCTGAACCTAGTTGATGGATCATGAACAAATTATGAGATAACTGTCACAAAACGAAAAAATGAATCATTAAAGCTTGCACCTTATTCAATGCCTTTTTCAGTACCAGTAGTTTATGGATCTTCTTGGTCTACATCAGTATTGCAGTCAAGCCATACATATATCTCAATAAACGTTGTCCAACCAAAAAGCGTGACCTGCAAAGCTGAAAAAAACGGGAAGAAGAAATATAAAAGAATTAGATGGGAGAAAGAGAATGAGAGATACACCCAATTCAACCAATGAGTAGTCTGAAGAATACCAATCTAGATCATCAACGATCATTATAATCACCTTCTGATAAATTTTCTAAAATCCCTCAGATTTCTCATCACAACAATGAAAAAGATTAATGAATAAAAGAGTTTATGCAATTTAATGTTGTTGAGCGTAATTGAAATAAAAGAGTGAAAGTACTGTTTGCGGATTAAATAAACTATGGATTAATAGGAGCGATCTGTTTGCCAGAGGAGGTAGGAAAATAGGATAATTTGTTAAGTAACGATTGGATTAATAGGAGCGATCTATTTTTTCAAAAAAATAGGAGCGATCTGTTACCAAAATAGGAGCGATCTGTTTTTTCAAAAAAATAGGAGCGATTCTTGATATTTAGTTTGGAAATGATTTTATTTTATTTTTTAATAAAAGGAAATAATAAGAGTGATGTGCTGTTTTTTTGTTATGGATAAGAATATAAGGATTTGTTTATTTGTTCAGTAAAATTAAGGAGAAAAATTAGGAGCGATTTCTTTATTTTGATTTCCATAACAATTAACATTTTGATTAAATTAAATTGGGTTAATTAAATAAGGTTAATATAGTAAAATTAAGCAAAGAAGTTAGGTTAAATCTAGGGCAAAATTTTGTGTTCGGGTTAACTTTAAGAAATAAGAGATTAATTAATTAAATGCAAACAAGCTTTTTATAATAACTACTATAGTTATAGTTTCTAATTAAAATATGACCATCATGTCTAACCCATCCAAATTTTGTTGTTTATACAAGGGTCAAGTTAACCGGTGCGTCTGGACTCTCGAGCATTGGTTAAGAAAGAAAAAAAAAAGTCTTTTTTCAAAAAAAATAATTAAAAATGCCACTTTTTAAACTTTTGAAGAATTAACTATACAATTTCCAATGTAATATTATTATATTTGATTCCTTAATTGTTACAAGAGGCCACTGATTAGGGGCGGGGGGAGTATTTTCCTTTTTATAGTCATGTTCTTTTGACAAGTTTTTTATAAACATGTTATAAGTACAAAATTTAAGCATCATTTATTTTCGCCAAAAAAAACACTAGGATAAATGGTGGGTTCTAATCACTAAACTATAGTTTCTTCATACTTAGAAGTTACTCCCTCCATTCCTTGATGCTTTACACAGTTGACCTTATTACGCAAGCCAATGCATAATTTTGAGCTTAAATATCTTGAACAATATATTAGAAATTTTTTTAAAAATTTGATATTTTGAAAATACTCACCGAGACAAATCTAACGGCATCTTATATATCTTTGTATATTAGTAGAAAAATATGGTCAAGGTAAGTTAGGTCAAAATTACACATTTTTAAATGGGTCGTCTATTGCGGGACGGAGGGAGTACTATATATTAACATGTGCAATGTTACACATGTTAAATCAACTAAAAGTAACAATTTATTATTGAAAAACAACTATTAATTAAAAAGTTAGAGTATATTTAATATAAAATACATAAACTCTAATAAAAAAATTATTATTTTGAACTTCAATATGTACAAATTTGAATAGAAAAACCATATATCAAACTTCTAACAATTTATTTATTGTTTTGATTTTTAATAACAAGAAAGGAATGCCAATTTGGGATGAGGTATTATTGGCCACATACGTGGAAGTAGTACATATACTCCTAATAATAAAGAAAATGTTAATACGAATCCTAAGAGTTTATGGTACATGTTAGAAAGTACATATACTAATTTTGTTTAGAGTTTCTTAACATGTCATATTGTACGTTAACAAGACATTGATAATAATTGTTATAATATAATAATAATCTAACAAAAATTAAGGTTTGTAGCCTGAGTTAGACCAAGGGAAATTTAAGGAGAGATTTGTCTTAGCAATCTAATCATATTATAGTGATACATTTGAGCATTAAGACAAAACAAGGGACGAAAGAAATGGTTGGTTGGTCTTGACTCTTGAAAATTGAAAGTTCAAAGAAAAATAGGCTCCTAGAGTTTGAGTGTGCTAGCTTGGGGTTGAGAAGGCATGCCCTAGAAGTTTGAGAAGGAGTGCATTTTGGTACTAATCACAAACACACCATTATTATTATATTATTACTATCACATAATGATGAGTGTTTTTGTGTATAGAAAAGGAAAAAAGTTGTTCCTAGTAGGAGTTTTGGCAGTGTTTGGAGAGGGATTAGGAGGCAAAAATATATTGAGTGATGATGGATCTTAGTGGGTTTGATCAAATATTGTTCACGCCGGCAGCTTTACTCTTTCTTCTATCTCACTATACCCATTTGGCACGCCTGCTCCCACTCATCAAATATGCATATTTCTCTTTCTAAAAGAATGAAAAGTATCTCTTCTCACTACCTTTAGCTCGCACTTTGATAATTTTCATCTTTTGTCAGATACAATTCCTTTTTTAGCATCAGCTAGGCCATATCCCCTACCAAGCCATTTGCTTATTGACCAATAAACACTTCTTAGTCAATCAATACTATACACTCTCTCTCCATACCCATACACACCTATTCTACTTCATTTTTTTCTTCTTCTAGATTTTAGATTTTACCCGACTCAACTCGTATAAAATCGGCTTGTAATGAAACCTTAGTATATCTATAATGTATGATTTTTAACATATTAACCTAGTTCACAATTGAATATGACTGAAATAATTCGATAATAATGACCATCTGATGACATGTGGTCCAACAAATTTTAAATAGATTCTGGCATATTAGAATTTAGGTGTAGATTATCTCAATCCTCGCCAAAAAAAAACACTTTTGTAAGGAGATGACTCTAACCATTTCAATAAAGAAAAGAAAAATCAGCATCCCAATAAAACTTACAATATAACCAACTACCCCACCTCCCTTCCTTTCCCTCAAAAAGAAGAGCAAAGCAAATCATAATTCATTCAATTCTCGTCACCCCACCCCACCACTCTCCATAAAATTTTCAAATTCCTACTTCACCCCTCCAAATTAACTTAACTACAATCCAAATTTGTTCCACCATCACCATTAAAAACACTTTACATGCAATATTGCAATACCTTTGTGCAACAACAAGAGTGAATCAAATTAGATTATTGATGTGGGTCTCATACAACTTAAATGGATACATTGTTTAGACTTGTCAGTTTCCAACCACACCAACAACAACAACAACAACAAGAAGATCAATCTCTCAACTCCACCACCAGCAGAACAACAACATCAAGTAGCTCTCGATCCTCAAAACAAAACTATCATCAATATTACAATCCACAAGAAGTTGAAGAAGAATGCTTCAACTTTTTCATGGATGAAGAAGACCTTTCATCATCTTCTTCCAAACACTACTATCCTTATAATCAACCTCAAACTTCAAATACCATTACTACAAACACCCCCACACCATCACTCACACCCCCTCCACCAACAACTGATTTCACCTTCGAATTAACAGGAAAGTGGGCCAACAACATCCTACTTGAAACAGCACGAGCCATAGCAGAAAAAAACAGCACTCGTTTACAACAACTCATGTGGATGCTCAACGAACTAAGCTCCCCTTATGGTGACATAGAACAAAAACTAGCTGCATATTTTCTCCAAGCCTTATTCTCTCGAATGACCGAAGCCGGTACCCGAACCTTCCGAACCCTAGCTTCAGCATCAGAAAAAACTTGCTCATTTGAGTCAACACGAAAAACGGTTTTAAAATTCCAAGAAGTTAGTCCATGGACAACCTTCGGCCATGTCGCATGCAATGGCGCCATTTTAGAAGCCTTCGAAGGTGATTCCAAGTTGCACATAATTGATATTAGTAACACTTATTGCACTCAATGGCCAACGCTTTTTGAAGCGTTGGCCACTCGTGCTGATGACACTCCTCACCTCCGTTTAACTACGGTTGTAACCGCTGGTGGTTCTGTTCAAAAAGTTATGAAGGAAATTGGTGCTAGAATGGAAAAATTCGCTAGGCTTATGGGAGTTCCATTTAAATTCAACGTTATTCATCACTCCGGTGATTTTTCTGATTTGAATTTTTTGGATTTAGATATTAAAGAAGACGAAGCTTTAGCTGTTAATTGTGTTAATGCTTTGCATTCAGTAACAGTTGGTAATGGTAACGGTAATAACCGTCGCGAGGCGTTGATAGCTTCGTTGATCGCGTTGCGGCCTAGGATAGTAACAGTGGTTGAAGAGGAGGCTGATTTAAATTTTGGTAATGAGGGATATGAATTTGTGAATGGTTTTGAAGAGTGTTTAAGGTGGTTTAGGGTTTACTTTGAAGCATTAGAAGAGAGTTTTCCGAAGACGAGTAACGAGCGTTTGATGCTTGAAAGGGAAGCAGGTAGAGGGATAGTTGATTTGGTGGCATGTACTCCGGCGGAGTCGATCGAACGGAGAGAAACGGCAGTGAGGTGGTCACGGCGTTTGCATGGTGGAGGTTTTAATACGGTGGCGTTTAGTGAGGAAGTTTGTGATGATGTTAGGGCTTTGTTGAGGAGGTATAAGGAAGGGTGGTCGATGATACGGTGTAATGATGCCGGAATATTCTTGACGTGGAAGGAACAACCGGTGGTGTGGGCCAGTGCATGGAGGCCTTGATACTCGCACGTGTTTATCGTTCTTTTAGCACGTGCAAAACTAAGGGTTTGGGAAACTTTTTTTTTTCTTTTTTTCACATTAGTGATGGGATTTATTTTTCAGTTTGGTAAGTAAGACCAAAGCAAAGACTTTGCATGTATTGATTAATGAAAAGGAATTATGAACTAATTTACTCTTTTTTTGGCTCATACTTTTTTTTCTCATAATTCTTTTCTTTATAAATAAATGTCAGTCCTTAGTATGTTATGTTAGTAGTATGAGTTTCATCCTTGAACTTTCTTGAGATATCCCTTACTATATGGCATGAAAATTTATTCAAGAATTCAAATCAGCTATATATATTTTGTAATTTCGTAAAACTATATTTTTTATAAAAAAATCCAAAGCAGAATACTAAATATGAACCGAATATTTCATGCTAGAATTTGGATAAGTCTTATTTGTAGCGAGGCAGTAATGATCACATATTTTTTTGGCACAAGCGATGATCATGCTTAATTCTTTTAATTTTTAAGTTTATCATAAAACTTGGGACCATTTTCAGCTCAGGCAAAAAAAATAAAACTTAGGACCTTTTCAATGACCTAAGAAAAATAATAATGAATCCAGTGGTTGCGTAATCAACAATTAGTTATTTTATAGTTCTTAGTAGAGGCCTTAATTTCTCATGCTAGAATATCTAAATGTCATAATCCAAACTTATAGGTTTCCAAGCATATTTTTGACCAGGTACGTGGTAGTTGATCATTGATATAGATTTGATCATTGATTTATAGTTAAATCTAATTAAGCTTGATTGGTTCTGATGTACAGATTTGACCAAAGGCAGATATGAGCAGCACAATTGTTTTTGTATGTTTAACTAACAATTAAGGCAAGACGTACATATTATAGTTAAGAAGGACAACACTTTGATTGGATAATATTTTATGCTTTAATTTAAGATCATTAATAGTGGTTAGCCAACTAATTAGCCTTACCCTACCAAAATAATAACAATCTTAATTTATTTTCATAAATTTGTCCAAAAGAAGCTAGCAGGGTTTGGTAATTTGGTGTGTGAAGATGATACCAGCTTAATAGGACTTTTTTTTGTTACAATTTAATAGGACTTTACTAATATTATAATTTCAGGAGTTTGTTTAATTTAGTGATTAAAGTAAATAATACGTACACATGTCCATAAACCAGCAAAATTAAACGAGGTCGTTATCTATAGTTTATAAACAATATAATAGAATCTTAGGACGGCCATCAAGTTGGGTTAGTGCTTTGGGGAATATAATCTCATTAAAAGGTGTATAGTTTCATTGAGTGGCCAGCAAGGTGTCTTTGAAATGGTCTTTCTTCTTTTATACTACTATTTTCTCCCATCATCATAACTTTTCTCTTTTTGCATGGCCCCCACAAAACCTTGAGTTCGGTTCCTTTGCGGTTAGAGATTCCTTACATTTTACGCATATGCAAAGTTGACAGTCATTCGATCAAGATTGAACTGTCTAAATTTATATTCAAACGACAACAAATTTTTAACTGCATGAATGCATGATCTCTAACTATAGGTATACAAATTTCTATATTTCATAGTGGTGATAGATGATATGAATGCATGATCTCTAACTATAGGTATACAAATTTCTATATTTCATGGTGGTGATAGATGATATAGATGGGGGGGTGGTGGGGGGGGGGGACTCATAAGAGACTTCTTTTTCTTTTCTTCCCATGAATGCAAATAAATTGTAAGTACTAGTACATTATTAACAATGAAAAAGGAAATAATATGAATAGTGGGTTCATCTTTTAAGGGTTTGCATATCTTGATGTTCTGGTCAGAATTGCCCCCCTTTCACGTTAACATATATATATACACACACACACACATTATACTCCACTCTTTTGCATCTTTGTTAAAATAGTTAAATATGTTTTTGATCCCTACATTTTGCCTTTATTTGACAAATAATCCTTACATTTCAATAAATGTTTTTAAAATCCCTACATTTTTCCACCGTTAACAAAATTTGTCCCTATCGTCTATTTTCACTGACCAGACAAACGGAAAATGCCACATAGATGCCACCAATGACATTTTAGTAATTTTTTATAAAATGCATGGGCCTGATTCACCTTTACCCAAAACTTTACTCACAAAAATTCCAACTTTAACTCCGATCTGGTTCGTCATTGTCACTTGCAGTTTGAATGGTTCCCTAACAGCGTGAGGGAGAAGGGGATGTCGCTGGAGTGACAAGAGAGAGAGAACATATCTGAGCAAATTGATGGTGGAGAGGACAATGGTGGTTGAGGATGGGTGTGTGAGGCTGATGGTGGTTGGGGAGAAATAGAGAAAACGTGGAGAGAGGATGAAGATAAGCGAGAAGGTTCAGCTGAAAAATCAATTATGCCCCTGCACTTTATTGGAAATTACTAAAATGTCCTTGGTGGCATCTATGTGGCATGTTCCGTTTGTCCGGTCAGCGAAAATGGACGACAGGGACCAATTTTGTTAACGGTGGAAAAATGTAGGGATTTTAAAAACATTTATTGAAATGTAAGGACTATTCTTCAAAGTCATGCAAAATCTAAGGACCAAAAACATATTCAACCCTTAAAAAATGGGATCCACTAGCTGCCACGTCAGTTTCTCGTTAATTATTTGACAACAAGGACTATTTGTGCTAAAGGAGGAAAAATGTAGGGATTTTAAAAACGTTTATTGAAATGTAAGGACTATTTGTCAAAGAATGACAAAATGTAGGGATCAAAAACATATTTAACCATTGTTAAAAAACTGTACATTTATTTATAAGTAGGTGCTTTCTTTTGTTATTTTTTAAAGGCAGTTTGATGTTGGCCCATACCTTCTTCTGCAGGTTTAAGCTTTAGTATCCTTTTTCTATATCAATTGCAATGACAATGACATTTGGTCATGTTTCTTTATGCTTTAATGGGACCAAGCTCATGTAGAAAGCTAACTCCAGTGCATAATTTCAAACCCATTCAACTTCAGGATCTTTGTCTTTCTGTCTGTTTGTATTAATCCGTATTGGAAAAGGAAAAATTTCCCCTTTCCGACAATAATGGAATAATTATAATTTGCCGACAAAATAAGTAAATAAATCGTGGACCAAAATTTGCAATTAAAATTACATGGCTTTAGGATGTGCTGTCTCAAGCACTTGTTCATAGGAGTGTTTTTTGGGCCAAAATCTAATGCTCAATTTTGGTCAAACTATCTTGCTTATATGGATTTATGCAATCTAAGAGCCTATACTAGTTAAGTATATGAGTATTTCTTCTCTTCTCTCCGTGTTTTGTGCTCTATTCCGATTATAAAATTCAAAAAAATTGTGTAATTTTATAGGATGTTTTAATGTGTTTTGGAGCATTTTGGAAACGTTTTTATACTTTTTGGATTTTATAATCTAAAATTTATTGCATATACGAAAAATCAATAGGACGAAAAAAGAAATAGTTTATAAGTGTTTGGGCCAGCACTCTTACCATTAGTGAGAACTCTACACTCACACACGAGTATATCAATATTAATAATTTTTTAACAGGATTAATACTAATATTTTAAAAAATATGTATTCCCTTCTTTTTTTTTTGAATGAATGTATTCCCCTTCTTTTTTTTCCTACCTAATCAGGTCATTAAAAGATATAATATCGTTAAGAATGACGTCTCTACTAAGAAGAATAACAATCAACTCCAATAATGTTCATCTTCAAAAAATAATAATGTCCACCTGACGGAGTTAGTTTGAAGACAACGTTAATACATCGAAGTAAGGTTAGTTTTTATTTTTATTTTTATGTTTAGATAATAAATAAGGTTAGTTGAAAAAACATAAATAAATGTAATGGAAAACAATATGAAAACTAGTACGAATTCTTATAAAAAAAAAATCAGTTTATTGTATGAGAGACATGGATTACTGTAGATTTTTTTTTCTAGATTACCGTATCTTGTTTATGTAGTATTTACCCCCTCATGATAACAATCAATCAAAATGTAATATATATTGGCAACATTAAATGTCAAATAAATGAGTCAATTTTTTCTATAAAAAAATCAATTTTAATCATAAGGTAACTTTTAATACTTTTAATTTTTATTTAGTTATAGACAAGATTACATTAGAGGTCCTTTATCTTATTTATTTGTAACACTTTGGTACTTTATCTTTACTTTTTTCTGTTTAGGTCTTTTATCTCTCATAAAAGCACATATACATCCTTTTTTCTCATTTTTTTTATTAAAAAAACATAATTTTATTTTTTAAAATATATTTTTATTAAAAATGAAAAAAATCCAGAAATATGATGAAGATGTTCATCATCTTCATCTTCTTCCTTTGAATCTTCATCATCTTCATTGAATCAAAAAAATTTCTACACAAATATATCTCCAAATATCATGAATTAATGTTATGTTCACCTCAAATCTTCTTTTAAACACAAAAATCAAAATCCTATAGAGAAAGAGATTTAGTTTCAGCACAAAAAAAAAAATTTAGTTATATAAATTGTCACACCGTATATTATTATTATTATTATTATTATTATTATTATTATTTTCTAACTCAATATTCAAACATGGCATAAAAATAACACCAAAATTGAGAGCAGCTTTGCACATCAAATTTGTTGTTTCCAGAAGAATCTTAACTTTCGTAAAGTGTAACCCTTCCGCTAGTGACTAAGCTTCCACCATCCGCCTTGCAACATTTGTGAAATTAAGGTTTTGATTTTTGTGTCTAAAAGAAGATTTGAGGTGAATATAACATTAATTCACAATATTTGGAGATATATTTTAGTAGAATTTTTTTTATTTAAAGAAGTGATGAAGATTCAAAGGAAGAAGATGAAGATGATGAACATCTTCATCATATTTCTGGATCTTGTTCATTTTTAACAAAAATATATATTTTTAAATAAAATTATGTATTTTTTAATAAAAAAATGAGAAAAAAGATGTATATGTGCTTTTAAGAGAGATTAAGGACCTAAACGAGAAAAAATAAAGATAAAGAACCAAAGTGTTACAAATAAATAAGATAAAGGACCCCTAATGTAATCCTGCCTTAATTATATTTATGTGTTCAATCTTAATTAATTTACAATACAGGACTGGCTTAGAACAATAAAATTTCAAATTAAATTTCTTTCATTTGAATGTCCTTAAATTTATCAATTACATTCATAAAATTTCTTCTTCCCATTTTGATTGTTCAATTTTGGCGTTCCAAACTGCCATGTTTTTCAATTTTCGTGAGAATCTTCGTCATTCATTTGATTCCAAATATCGTGAGAATTGCCGTTATTTTCAGAACCACGTCAGGTATGGTGACTTGATTTTCCTTTTTGATTTGATTTTTCTTGGTTGTGAGGTAGTTAATTATAACAATTGAGTAAGTCATCCGTTGTACTTTGAGGACTGCTAGCAGGTGTTGCCGCTTCGATGTTGTGGGAGTTTGCTAGCATTTTTTTCGGTTGCTGCTGAAAAGGTTATGTCATAAGGCTTTTGTTCTTTTGTTTGGACTTAAAGGCTTTGTCTGATAGTGAGGCAGGTCTATGCGTGTTAGCAGATTTTATGAGGTTGGCTGCTTAAATAAAAAAAATAAGTCACGATACCTGACCTCATTCTAGAAACAACGATAATTCTCACTATAATTGGAAACTTCAACAGTTTGGAACGACAAAATGGGAAGAAGAATTAAGAAGAAACGAGAATTGATCAATAGGGAAGAATAAAGAAGAAATTTGAGTGAATGAGATGTTTTTGGTCTCACGTTCGGGGTTCTTGAATGGAAGAAATTTCATGAATGTAAGTGATGAATTTAAGGACATCCAGGTGAAAGAAATTTGATGTAAAATTTTAATTGTTATAAGTCTTGTAGTGTAAATTAATTAAGATTGAACACCTTAATATAATTAAATAAAAATTAAAAGTTACCTTATGATTAAGATTAACTCTTTTATTTTTAATTAAAATTGACTCATTTATTTAACATTTAATGTTGTCTATGTATATTACATTTTGATTGGTTGATATCACGAGAGGGTAATTACCCCCTAAACAAGAGAGGGTAACGTAGACCCCGCCTTAATTTAGGGATATAAGCAAAAGTTAGTTATTCTTGTACATTTAATGTTACTATTTCAAAATACCCTTACATGCAATGGTGCAGATGTTATTATAGGGACATGCTAGTAAATTTATTTTTTACATGAACTTATATTTCAAAATACCCTTACATGCAATGGTGCAGATGACTATAATAAATAGGGACATGCTAGTAAATTTTATTTCTTACATGAACTTAAGAAAGTTAAATGAAGTTAACTAGCTGCAAACCTTTCTTTTTATCGTATTAGAGATAGATGAAAAGTTTTTACGGTCATTTAAGTTGACTAATCTTCGTTTGAGAATATGTTGGACACTGTTATATGTTACTAATTTTAATTTTCAAGAAAAATAGTATATTTATATTTTCAAGAAAAATAGTATATTTATATATTAGTTAATTATTTATATTTTTATACATTTATTTAGTAATTATTTAGATTAGTTTAATTCTCAAGTGAAGAATGTATCCACATTTAATGTTTGACACGTCTCAAATAAAATTACTTTCATTCAAAATATTCTATGAGAAATAAAAAATAATTGGTTTAACTAAAGTTGAATGTGATTTATAAAATTTAATATTTTTTAATTTACTCTTTTTGTCATAGTTATAAAATTCGGACCGAACCGGGCGGTCCAGCCGAGAACCAATGGAAAAACCGGTCCGGTTTACTTGTTAGATCGGTTATGTTATTGACCCGCTATCAGCCGGTGCAACATGGGCCTGTTATATTTTTTTTTAAAAAAAATTCTGTTTTGCCTAAGCAAGGCGTCAAACCACAGACAACAACTAGAATTGCAGAAAGCAATACCAACACGCCATGCACTCATATGTGGTACAGATTTACTTTTTATTTTTTATATTAAATTCAATTGCCAAAGGTCACAATAATTCACAATTTTTTTGTATAAAGCATTAAAAGAAATAATAATTTAATGTTTCAATTATCTTTTAATAATTTTAGCTTAATGATATATTAAAAAATTATTTCTTAAATTATATACAAATATTTTTAACACAAAAACTATACACTTGCTAGTAAATATTGTTGTGATTAATAGCATATTTCTTTTGTCAAGAATAAAAATAGCGCAATTTTTTTTATGAAAATCGTTTTTGTGCTTAAAATTAATTTTTGTATTTGATTGATAATTGTATCATAGTCAATGGATTAAATTTGAAAAATGAACTCGTGAAATTATGTTAATTTTTTGACTTTTTTTAAGTGTAATAATTTTTTTTGGCGAACATAATCTTGCATTGTAATACGAGATTTTCATTATAAAGACTGAGTGACACAATCGAGTCAACCGATTTAATCTGATTTTTTCATGCGGTTCGACCAGTGACTCAGTGGTTCGACCGTTGACTCAGTGACTCAAGACCCCTACCACGTCGATTACCGATCTGAGTTTTAAAACTATGCTTTTTATTGCATAATGAGTGGTACATTTATTAAAAAAAATTGTTCTAAAATGAGTGTCGCTTTTAGTTTTATGTGTAAAATTAATTATTATTTTTCTCACTTCAAATCGTACATTCTTCCAAGTTAATGTTTTACACTTTGTATTTTTTTTAATCATGAATGCACTAATATTACTTCACAAGGTTAATTTGTTAAAGTTACCATTATGTTTTTTCATTTATATTATTTCTGAAATATTTCACATGACTCATAAGCGAAATAGGGTTTAGGACTCAAACACATATTTAAAAAATAATAAAGGCTGATATGTATAGACTCTTTTAAACTTTTTTTGTGTTATTCCTCTTGTTCTCAGGGGAAAAGGACTTATGATAATTCAGTGTTCAGTTCAGTCGGAAAGCAAGTAAACTTTAACCGATAGTTGTTCTATCCATAAATAGGACTCAGATTTTCCTGAATATTTTTTCATTCAATGAAACTTATTAATCACTAGAGCCGTACAATATGGTTAGACTCTTTTAGCCTTAGTTCAAATTTGAAAAGTAAAATTTATTTAATGCATTATTTTACTTTTTTAAGGGTATAAAGAAAAAACATCATTAATTACATCTTGGTTTCCTAATAGACTAATAGAACCGAATAAAGATCCTCTTCATTTGTTTAAGGGTCATGTTAACTTGTGCCCTTAGGGCACATGTTAAGCATTAAATTCTTGTCACTAATGGTAAGTATTAATTGAAAAAAATTAATATTAAATTTTTTAAGTAATAAATTAACACAATTTCCGATACAAAAAAGTATGTAGTGTATCCTACCACTAAGTTAATCTCATCATTATTAATTATTTTCAAACTTCTTTGTGTCTTTATCTCTCTAAATGGGAGAAATGAAGAGACTAATAAATGAAGAGGATCCTAACTTAATAGAACCATAGTTTTGGAACAAAAATAAAAAACTTAAAGAATCAAACATGAACTAAGGGAGTATTATAAAACTGAGTTATCATACAAGTATTTTAGGGTGTGCTTACTCTTTTAAAACGTTTTCAGTTTTTATTTTCTAAAGTTGATGTTAATTTTAAACTGCTAACATGGAGATAAAATACTCATAAACTTAATAATTGATATAGAAAGAAGATGGAATGACAAACTTAGAAATAACACATTTTCAAAAAATAATGGAAACAATATCATGACCCACCCGAGATGCCTTAATTTATAAATGTGAGTTTCTTTTCTCACCCTCTGATGTGCCTTATTTTCGGATTCTAAAATCCGAAAAAATAAGGTTTTTTTAGTGTATTTTACGCTTTTGAAATATACAATACAAAATATTGTAGGATGCATGAGAAGTAAGTAGAGTATGATAAGAAATTCTCTTTATAAATAGGTCATTTGGGCTCAGTCTGGTCAGCACTTGATGCTCAGGCCTGCCTATTAAGGAGGCAGCAGGACAAAGCGATGGAATCTGTTTTTGCTCATCCCCGTCAAAGCGATGGTAGCAAATGGGAGAAGAACAATTCTCAATCTTTGGAGGGATGTGATTGCAATTCTCTCAATCAAATGAGCACAAGGCAAATCATATTTAATTTTAACAAAATAAACATATAGCAAAATATTTCAGCTCAACCATTGCTTTTTATGTGCTACGCATCAAACATACATGAAATGGACATCTCCATTCTGCTACCACCTTCATGCTTGTGTAGCAATTCCGAAACGGATCCTCCCTAGCGGGTTCAGAACCTCCCAGTGGGGTTTTCATTCGAGTGTCCAGTGGTGATCCTGACCCTTCAATTTTGTTTGGTCCACTCGAGCAGTAGTGAATCGGTGGCTAGGATTCCATTTCAGAAAATTTACACTGCTGAGGATCGGTTCCCGTAGCAATTCCCGAACAGTAGTGAATCAGTGGTTACCAATGAAACAATAAGAAAAACCACGAAGTACATAGACATGAATGAATCATTTGCACACCATGAACCACTAATCAACAATGCTAGATTATTACCAAAACTCCAATGATTAAGTGAATAATCTTTCTCGATATACATACATTAGCTCCCTCGACTTACCTTAAAATTTGTAAGAGATGTCAACTATCAAGACTGCTGAACATTATTGAGATTCCATGTATCTATATTTGTTTATGAGTAATGCACAATGTGCTTGATACACAACACATATATACCCAAGTATTTTTGTATATGATGACTTTGAATGAATGTACAAAACACAACAACCTACATTATTTGAAAGGGGTTCCACCCCTGAGGCAATCTCCATTTTCTATGCCAATAGATAGAAACTCTTGACCACCATGGGAATCCAAAACTATACTCCAAAGGCTCATCTGCCGGTCCCGCCACTATCAAAGGTAACCATACATATCTCGAGTCTCTTAAATCAGCTGGATTCCATCGATCTGCCATGAAGATGAACACTCCAGGGAAACCAGGAATCGGAAGCACGAAAGTGCTCTGAGCAAAGAAAGTTGTGAGTCTAAACATTTTGTTTCCTCCCAAGCATGGATTTCCCATTGTTTCCCACGGCCCCATGATTGACTCTGCTGCATGCGCCAGTGCCTCATTTGGGGCCCACCCCGTGCAACCCGATGTAATCATGTAGTATGTACCCTGATGCTTGAAGAGAGCCGGAGCTTCTCGGTGTTGTCCCATGAGAATCCTTCTCATGACAGATGTCACATTGAGATAATCTTGGGTTAAGGGTCCGATGTGCAGCTCACTGTTGTCTTCGGAGGAGTAGACTATATATGCAACGCCATCATCATCTTTGAAAACTGTCATATCCCTGCTTTCGAATCCGTGCGGCCTGTGGCTACCGAGATAATTGAAAGGACCATCAGGTGCATCACTGATTGCTACGCCAACAGACGCTTTGGTGTAGTTAGCATCATCGATATGCATCCACATCACATACTTTTCAGTCTTCTCATTGTAAATCACTTTTGGCCTCTCGAGCACGTTAGATTTGTGCAGATCATGGGTTTCATTTGTTTCCTCTGCTGCCAATACGATCCCCTCATGTTTCCAGGTCCACAAATCCTTTGATGAATAACAGCCAACTCCAATAATGTCAACCTGGATGATAAAGAAAGAACCATTAGGTCAAAATTATGCATCAAAGTAAATATTCAAGGTTGGTTGAAAAACAAATAATAATACAAGTATGAAAAATAGTTATTCCAAATAATACAAGTAGATGAAAGATCATGTTGATTTAAGGAGAAACTGGTTCACTTCATATTCATAAAGTAGCCCAAGGAAAAGGAAAAAGCAGACATAAAAATAAAACCTATTGGTGTACTAAGAAAAGAACTCATATTGATATCTATCTACTTGGAATAACAAAATTCTACACACAAACTCACTAGCATACAATCTTTGCTCTTGCTAATAGAAAGATGAAGTGACAAATGAACAAGATAAGATAGCGGGTCACTATCTTGTGAACTAGTTAGTTGACGAGATGTACCTATCAATTAGCATGGCTAGTCTCAAGTCCAGTTCAAAATAAATTGAGTTGTGCAGTAACTTCAAGTCTTGCCATCTACATGAGCTAATGGAAGTCCATATGGAATGTGAAAAAAATACAATGTTTTTCTTTCTTTGTTATGAATACAGAGCGAAGAAAATTTCTGACTCGTCTAAGAACTCAACAGTTGGCAATATAGGCAAAACATTTTTATAGGATTATCAAATTGTAAATATGATTAGGTCTATTAGAAATAAGAACTTCTTGTTCAGTAATAAGAACTTAAGTTGAATAGGAGTTGACTAAGAATATTCCATATTCTAATACTTATAATCAATCGGTTTCTCAGAGTCTTGAACAAATAGCCAATGGAAATAAGAGCTTCTTGTTAAGTAATAAGAAAAGGCTTTGAACCTATTCAATTTCTGTTGTAGCGCAATTTTATTTTTGCATTTTCAAAACGAAAGTTTCTCTATATAAGTATTTGCATTAGATCCAAACTAAATAGACATTTAATAAGTGATTGTTTGATAGACGAGTGACTATTAAAAGTAGTATAGAACAGGACAAGGTGAAAAAACAGAACAGGATGTCCCATTTAGTTCTGTCCATGTGCCAACTGTAGTGTTATTAATCATGAATCGCGGAAAATAATGGATCGCCAAAATTCCGCTATGAGAAATAGCGTAGAAGGAAAATAGTGAAAGCCGCAAAGCAGTTGATATAAATAATTGTATATAAAATAATGCATTAACAGAAATTAAAAAAAGTGACTGAGATAACTCAAAATCTCAATAGTTCAAAACAACTAATGTAGTTCTAAATAGTGATAAAAGATAAAAAGATACAATTATTCTCCTTTTCCCCAACATAATCATTATCCCCATTTCCACATAGTGAGGCATATCCTTCAACTTCTTCAACTGAATCCTCAGAATCAATGTCTTGAAGAGATGAAGTATGAAGTGAAGAGAGAAGATGAAGAGGCAGAGGCAGTTTAGTGATGAGAGGTTACCTAGGTCTTGGGGTTCAAGGGTTATATAAGACCCCTTCTCATCGCCGACTCAGCATTATTTTACTTGTAATGTTTTTGAAAATAAGTCATATGCAGCTCAAATGATATTTTTCATTTCATCATTAGGGGAAAAAACATAAAAAAGAGAAACTTTCGCTATTTAAGCAATAACCGCTATCATCAATATGCAAAAAGCCACCACTATTGCAGTGGTAGCAGAATTGCAGTAATAACGGTTTTCGTCGCGGTTGCTCCAAATCCCGATATGTAATAGCAATATATCAACGCTGTACTGGTTATATAACAACATTGGCCAAACACTACCTTAATTTTACTGATATCTCCACCAGTTTAATTTGAAGATCACTATAAATCCCATTTTCATAGACTAACAAGACAACAAAATTTTATGCGAACTTCAGCATATCAAGAACAAGGTGAGAGACACAAACCAAATTTTGGCCGAAGACTTCACCTATTAATGGCAATGCTAAGGATGTGCTTAGAAAAGCTTATGTATGGGAAATACTTAACGTTTTTTTTCTTTATAGCTAAAGCTCTCTCTTCTTAGAAAGCTTCATGAAGAGGCGATTATTTCTCCACTATAAGCTATAATCTAAACCCAAAACAAAAATGTTTTGAACTTAAGAGCTATGTAAGTTATTATTATTTTTTAAATGGGAATGAATCACACAGCACCTTAAACAATAATCTATCGCAAGCTAGATGCATCTATAAGTACGCAACTAGAAGATATGAGAGTCGAACATGCATCTCTAATCAAACGAATTCTTGCTGGAATGGAGGTATTATTGTCTATCCTTTTCAAAATAACTAAAAGATGTAACCATGTGAACACTGCACCAGTATAAAATGATGCTAACTAGCCACTTTTTGTTGTGGGGTGCGCCAGGCAATTGCTATTGTGCAACGCAAAAACGACACGCGAGGGACCCAATAGTAAACTATTGTGGTGGACTCTCCCCCTCAAGAAACAAGTTTAATATCGCGTGGACCATTGGCCCACATGTTAGATGTTAAACTGATAAGAATAGATACTACTTGAAAACAAAAGGGAAATACTCTTAGTACGGAGTAAAGAAAGATTCACGAAAGTCACAAATAACGCTAACCATCATCCATGTTTTCCGTAAAGAGACCGATATTGTATTTTTCTGAGATTAAAAAAAAACTGACATGTTTAAAAAAAAAATTATCTGTGACAGCCACGTTTCCAATCGCGAGTTTTGTGATTTACTCCCTCGTACTGAATAGCATTATTGGTGTAAAAATGAAAGGTACATAAAATCCTAACGTTATAAAGGCAATAATTACTAGCAAAGAAAACAAAAGTTCTATAAAAAATGGAATTACCCGAGCGGCTCCTTTCTTGTGAGCATGGTAGGTGATCCCATCTTTATATTCACCATACCAATAGTATGTCCTTGAATTTTTATCATACAGAATGCCCCCTCCATGGGCTTGAATAGGATGACCATCAGTATCCAACCACATTCTACCCGGGTAGTAATGGTACTTATCATTCTCAACAGCCTGAACCGGATCTATAGCTCTTTTACGACCAGGAAAAAACACATGTCTCATTTGGGAATTTTCATCCAAGAATTCATCTATCAAAGTAGTTGTCCGTTTCGGTCTCCGCTTTACTGCTCGAGGAGACCTCTTCCCCTTCGGCGGCGGAACATGAAGGCTTTCCTCTTCCACTTCTTGAAGCTCACGGAATTGCGGATGATTACTCACCAGCAACCTCGGCTCTCCACCACCATGTCTGTCCGCGTGATGAACAAAGGAATATAATAATTGAAACAAAAGCAAACATCCTAACAAGCTCAATACAAAAACAGAAGTCGAACATCTGCCCCCTGCATCACAACGTAAACTCGTTGGTTTCTTGCATTTGTTCCTGACCCTCATTTTCTCTTCCTTTAAATCTTCAAGAAAGTGCTGCAATTTACAAAATGCAACGACCTATCGAATCCTGAACAATATGACCAAATAGATAGAAGTCACATACATCTACCTACATGGTAGAAAATTTCATCATTCATCACCCATTACTATAAAATGACTCCAGTCAAAGAAAACTGCAAATGACAACAATTTAATTTTTGCCTAATTGAGATTATTCCCTTTTCAGTTTCATTACATGATTTGTTTTAGGATTACATGATTCCCTTTTCCATGTTTATTAGAAGCAATTCAATGCATTATATTATCATCACCCTACTTAGTAAATAAATAAATAATAATCAGGAATAATATTGTGCCTCAAGAATCAGATCCACTAAGCAAACACACAACATAGTTCAGAACCAAGAATTAACAAAGCTTGAAGTTGACATAGAAAAAGGAAAGAAAAAAAACCCTAAAAGTGAAAGAGTTTAAGTCACTTACTTGGTACAACCAGAACTAAGGAATGAACAGAACTTCCAGACATGCGGTTTTGGTGGTACTTTTTCAATGCTAAGGACACCCTGGCACCGAAATAAGGGTTATTTTGGGTAATAAAATGATGTTGTTGGGTAGTTGTTAAGTTCTTCAAGTACCGTTTGGATCTAGAACTGGGTTTGAGAGTGATGACATTGATTTGCAACCAAATTTGGTTTTTTTACTTTTTACCGTGACATATCTAGAACACTAAAATAGTACAAGTGTAGAGTGTGTAATCAATTCTAATTCCTTTGTGTTCTGTACTTTGTGTTGTGTTGGTGGTTGTTGCTTCCTTTTTCTCTCGTAGTTGGACTTGTCTTGTCTTGTGTTTTTACTTGTTTGAGATAAGGTTAGTCGTACGTGGTGTTAGATTTTTACCGTTGTTTGTCCAATAAAATTAGTACCTCAACGTTTAAATACACTCATGTGGCAAACGGTGATCATGATGCATCAACTAACATTATTCATTCAAATCTTGTGGGGGTAAAACATTACTCTTTTAATTAAAGACCCATTTATTTATCGGGTAACTAAACATGATGAGACGACTTTCTTTTCTTATTAAGCAGATTTTTCATATCATTAACTCATAATTGTAATTTCAACCCAAGGAGAACGAGGTTGCAAAAAAGTTATTGTGTTTTCTCAAGTTTTATTTTATTTTTGGTGAAATTAAGTTATAACTTAGTTTATCAATTTATCAATTGTATTATTTTTCAATTACTCCTACTTACTCCTTTTTAATAAAATTAAAATTAATTTGTTATTTTTTTAACAAAGTTTGATTTTTGCTACATATAAATTTAATATTTCATAAAACTAAATTTGGTTTCCTACAATAACGGTTCTATGATAAAATCAATTTTGATTGAAAGAGTTGGAGGGAGGTTAAATTTTGCCTAAGTGAAGAACACAATTAAATTTTGATTATGTGAAGTTGAAATAAATTTTATTTTACTTTGCAATCTATAATTTGCCAATTGTTTGTTACAAGAGACGGAGAGAGGTAGGTGTTGTTGAGGTTTTTAAAAGGAATAGAGGAAGTATATATGTTATTGAGTTTTTCATAAGTTTTTATTGGATTTGGGTTCCTCGTTGTGCCTATGTTTGAAGCTAGTTCCGTTTGGGAGCTTGAGATTGAGGCGGAACGCCGCTATCAACTTGGTTGGTTGCGTTTGTGAGGTGGACCTTGAAAGTAGGTGTTTCAGTTTTAACACCCTCCTTGCGGGTGGACGAATTAGTTCATTTCAAACAGTTCTTGTTGTTGATGGTGGGCGTTCTCTTTTCTTAGATTCCCTGGTTGCTTTAGATATGTTTAAATTTAAAGGTTTTGAGAATTCGAGTTTGCCTCCAACACGTCGGTATTGCCTTAATATTTGTACCAATCTTCGTGATTGATTTCAGATTGTTCATGCTCGAAAAAGTCTTTATTGTTTTTTGTGATTTATCGCAGTGGATTGTTGGTATGTTAATCAGTCCATGTTGACAATCAGTTCATTCGACGACCCAAGATAAAAATGCTCATAGAACAATTTTGTATGTATGGTTTCGCACCCGTATGCGGGTTTGCTGGGTAATGGATATGATGTGTGTGCATTTGCTTCTGTGTTTTTTTTCAACCACTTTTGTTGTATTTGGATTGCTTGTATACATGTTTGGGCTCATTAAGTGTTGTAATTGAGTCAGGTATATGTCCTTCAATATTTTGTATTATCTTTTATTTTCATTTTAAAATATTTAGGGTTGTAGAGGGTTTTCCATCTGCACCACATTCGCTTAAAAAAATTAAAATGTATGATTGTTAGTCGTTGAAGTAGCTCGTAAATTTAAAATGGCATAAAGTATATGTTTTTAATTATATATATTTTTATTATATTTAGGCTTAATCACAATGTTGAATGTGGAATGGAATCAAATGATGTTTTAGAATCGAGCCGTATAAATGAATGACATGTCATTAATTACGTAATTAAACAAACAAAATACAGTAAATTTCAGAAAACAAAGAGATACAAATTCAGAATTGACAAATTAAATAAAAAATTAGATGCTTCTTCAAAAATAAAAATAAAAAGAGTAAATTACACTTTATTTATTTAAAAGATACTTGAATTATACTCCTCTCACCTCTTATGTTCAAATATATAATTTCCTCCCATCGTATTTAAAACATATTTTAAAAAAAATCACTATCCTCCCTTGGGAGAAGCTTAAACTACATTTCACTCCTCTCTTATGTTAAAATCTACACTTTACTACCTTAACAATTTTTTATTATTTTTGATAATCTAGCAAAAAATAATGTAACACACTTCGAAGAAAAATAGTATAACGGGTCTATTTTAATATAATCAAAATTCAAATGCATATTTTTCGCTATTTCTATTCACAAGTTTGTTAACATACAATCCCTTTCAATTTTCATCATTTCTCTCATTATCCTCCAATCATTCTCCCATCTCCAGGCTATTTTTATCTCCCTCTTCAACAACTATTCCTTAACTAGTTTCTAAAGCTGCTAACATTGAACGACATTTCTCTAACTCTTCGGATCAATTGTTTCATAAACAAGTTACGTGGGTAGTGAGTGATGAGTTCATGAATCTAATTTTTGCCTTCAGTTTTCTTTTGAAGAAGTTAAATTAGTCCACTCAAATTGGTACCGATGAGAATCGAATCTAAAACTTTGACGAAAAACACACTCCAAGATTCCAAGGCAACACCACCTTACCTTCATTTTCTGTTGAGAGTGGATAGTAATTTTTTGACCTTATCGTTGCATAAAAAAACAACATGGGTAGCCTTAATATATATTTTTTTTAATGAAATTTGAATAAATGTGTCAAATATTGCAACAATATCTCTAAAAAAATTATAATTTTTTGACAAAATATGAATTAAATAAAAATTATTAAGTGCAAAAATCACAAACAATTCAAATTTAATTCATGTTTTATTTAAAAAAATCTAATCTTTTTTTGCAATAGGTTCTTATAATATCCTAAACATTCCTAAAAAAATTCATTAAAAAATATGAAGGCTACACTAAAAAAAATTCATTCAAAAATAGGAAGGTTACACTTGAGTTGACTTAAAAGTAGGGACCAAAAGTGGCAATACAAAACTTTTGAGGGACTAAAAGTCAAAGATATTTTTTAAAGGAACTAAAACAAAAGGTTGATATATTTATAGAGAAAAAACAAATTTAACCCTTTAGATTTTTGTTTACTTCTGTTCACTTTATTTAATTTAATATTGTTTTTTTCCTTCCTTTCTAAATGTCTTGAAGACCTCCAAAAAAAGTTAAGGGAGGACAACCGGTCGATTTCGTACTCAAAATCTCGATCCGGCCACATCTGTCGATGATGATTTCTCATACATTATCGTCTGTTCATGACGTCCGATAAGGCTTTTTCAAATTGCACGGTTTCACATGTGGATTGAACCTAAAATTTAGTGTGTCCACACACACTTTGAAATTATTCGTGTAACCTTCATCATACTCTTCTCCATTTTCTTCTTCAAGTTATTTATAGTAGACCCCCAAAACAAGATCTAATGAATCCTTCCACTTTTTAGGCTTGGTAATTGTCCTCTTAGATATGGCTGATTTACTTGGTCCATCTTTGATAACTGGTCTGAGTTGGACTATTTCCTTTGGGTCTTGGTCATGACATGTGTTGCAAATGATAAGTATGAGAATGTTTCTTTTTTTTCATTATCCAACCTTTTCGCGTACCTTACTTTAAATTATAAAATATGAAGAAGAAAAAAATCGACTTTCTAAATGTCTTGAAGATCTCCAGAATAAGTTAAGGGTGGACAATCGGTCGATTTCGTACTCAAAATCTCGATCCGGCCACACCTGTCGATGATGATTTCTCATACATTGTCGTTTGTTCATGACGTCCGATAAGGTGTTTTTCGGATTGCACGGTTTCACATGTGGGTTGAACCTAAAATTTAGTGTGTCCACACACTTTGAAATTATTCGTGTAACCTTCATCATACTCTTCTCAAATTTCTTCTTCAAGTTATTTATAGTAGACCCCCAAAACAAGATCTAACGAGTCCTCCCACATTTTAGGCTTGGTAATTGTCCTCTTAGATATGACTGATTCACTTGGTCCATCTTTGATAACTAGGTCTGAGTTGGACTATTTCTTTTGGGCCTTGGTCATGACATGTGTTGCAAATGATAAGTACGAGAATGTTTCTTTTTTTTCATTATCCAACCTTTTCGCGTACCTTATTTTAAATTATAAAATATGAAGAAAAAAAATCGAGGGATTTGAAGGATTTATTTAACATGTTTAACACTTTTCGAATTATATAATATGAAATTCACATGTGAGAAATCAATAGGATTGTAACTGAAACACAAGATTACCTCTTCCTACGGTGATACATTTTTCAATATCCTATATGCCTTCATAAAGTTGATGTTAATTGTCTCTATTCGATTTTTTTGTTAAGTAGTCTACTGCCCCCACTCTTTTGCAATTGGAAAAGTGCCTCTCTAATTGACGGGTTGCATTAAATTTTAGTCTATAAAGTCCATTGAAGATTTATAAATGTACCACTCTTTTTCAATCGTAAACGGTGTAATATAATTGGTTTTTTCTAGATCACTCTTTCTTGTTTAGAGGGTATTTACCCCCTCATGATATCAACCAATCAAAATGTAATATACATTGACAACATTAAATGTCAAATAAATGAGTCAATTTTTTCTATAAAAAAAAATCAATTTTAATCATGAGGTAACTTTTAATACTTTTAATTTTTATTTAATTATAAACAAGATTACATTAGAGGTCCTTTATCTTATTTATTTGTAACACTTTGGTCCTTTATCTTTATTTTTTTCCGTTTCGGTCTTTTATCTCTCATAAAAGCACATATACATCCTTTTTCTCATTTTTTTATTAAAAAAAACATAATTTTATTTTTAAAATATATTTTTATTAAAAATGAAAAAAATCCAGAAATATGATGAACATGTTCATCATCTTCATCTTCTTCCTTTGAATCTTCATTGAATCAAAAAATTTCTACACAAATATATCTCTAAATATCATGAATTAACGTTATGTTCACCTCAAATATTCTTTTAAACACAAAAATCAAAATCATATAGAGAAAGAGATTTAGTTTCATCACAAAAAAGAAGAAGATTTAGTTATATAAATTGTCACACCATATATTATTATTATTATTATTATTATTATTATTATTATTATTATTATTATTATTATTATTATTATTATTATTTTCTAACTCAACATTCAAACCTGGCATAAAAATAACCCTAAAATTGAGAGCAGCTTTGCACATCAATTTTGTTGTTTTCAGAACAATCTTAACTTTCGTAAAGCCAAACCCTTCCGCCTGTGACTAAACCTCCACCATCCTCCTTGCAACATTTGTGAAATTAAGGTTTTGATTGTTGTGTTTAAAAGAAGATTTGAGATGAATATAACATTAATTCACGATATTTGGAGATATATTTTAGTAGAATTTTTTTGATTTAAAGAAGATGATGAAGATTCAAAGAAAGAAGATGAAGATGATGAACATCATCATCATATTTTTGGATTTTTTTAATTTTTAATAAAAATATATTTTTAAAAATAATTATGTAATTTTTAATAAAAAATGAGAAAAAAGATGTATATGTGCTTTTAAGAGAGATAAAGTACCTAAACGGAAAAAAATAAAGATAAAGGACCAAAATGTTACAAATAAATAAGATAAAAGACCCCTAATGTAATCTTGCCTTAATTATATTTAGTTGTTCAATCTTAATTAATCTACACTACATGACTGACTTAGAACAATTAAAATTTCACATCAAATTTCTTTCATTTGAATGTCCTTAAATTTATCAATTACATTCGTAAAATTTCTTCTTCCCATTTCGATTGTTCAATTTTGTCATTCCAAACTGCCGCATTTTACAATTTTCGTGAGAATCGTCGTCGTTCGTTTGATTTCAAATATCGTGAGAATTACCGTTATTTCCAGAACCACGTCAGGTATGGTGACTTGATTTTTCTTTTTGATTTGATTTTTCTTGGTTGTGAGGTAAATAATTATAACAATTGAGTAAGTCATCCGTTGTACTTTGAGGACTGGTAGCAGGTGTTGCCGCTTCGATGTTGTGGGAGTTTGCTAGCATTTTTTTCGGTTGCTGCTGAAATTGTTATGTCATGAGGTTTTTGTTCTTTTGTTTGGACTTAAAGGCTTTGGCTGATAGTGAGGCAGGTCTATGCGTGTTAGCAGATTTTATGAGGTTGACTGCTTCAATAAAAAAAATAAGTCACGATACCTGACACGGTTTTAGAAACAACGACAATTCTCATTATAATTGGAAACTGCTTTGGAACGATAAAATTGAACAATCAAAATGGAAAGAAGAATTAAAAAGAAACAAGAATTGATCAATAGGGAATAATAAAGAAGAAGAAATAGGGAATAATAAACAAGAATTGATCAATAGGGAATAATAATCAAGATGTTTTTGTTCTCACGTTTGGGGTTCTGGAATGGAAGAAATTTTATGAATGTAAGTGATGGATTTAAGGACATCCAGATGAAAGAAATTTGATGTAAAATTTTATTTGTTATAAGTCTTGTAGTGTAAATTAATTAAGATTGAACACCTCAATATAATTAAATAAAAATTAAAAGTAGTAAAAGTTACCTTATGTTTAAAATTAACTCTTTTATTTTTAGAAAAAATTGACTCATTTATTTGACATTTAATATTGCCTATATATATTACATTTTGATTGGTTGATATCATAAGAGGGGAATTACCCCCCTAAACGAAAGAGGATAACGTAGGCCTCACCAATATAATTTGATAGTCTAAAATATCATATAGTATAAAGTCCGAAGAAAACATATATAAATAACACTTTTTAAGAAATAGAGAAATATAGGTTCAAATTGAAAAGTGATTCGCATCTAAGCAAAGCCTGTTTCGAACATAGAGGAATGCTAGCAACACACCTTCTAACACACACTTTTGAACACACTCCTTTTGATTGGTTAAAATTCACATGGGTCCCACCAAATCATGTGGGTCCTATATACTTTTGGTGGGTCCCATGTAAATTTTAACCAATCAAAGAGAGTGTGTTGAAAAATGTGTGTTAGAAGGTGTGTTGCTAGCATTTCTCTTTGAACATATATATTGAAATTGGAAAGCGACTCCCAACCACTTACTAGACATCATTTTTTTGGGTCAAGTAGTCTAGTGGCTAGAGCTCACACAATTAAATTGTGGAGTGTTCAGGGTTCGAACTCTGGCCCCTGCATATAATATGCAATATTCCTATTACTCCTTCCTTAAAAAAAAAAAATAAAGACATCATATTTTGTTTGTTTATTATATAGTAAAGAATTTTTTTTCTATCATACAATGTTAATGGACAATGTGATTTCATAAGATTTATAAAGTAATTAATTTTCATACTTAGACAATATATTTTTTGTTACACGCCGGTTCAATCAAATCACACTTAGTAGATATTTGTAGATATATTTTAGGATTTAACTACAAGGCATACACTTATCACAAATCATTTATCTCTTGGCCCATACTTATAATCATATATCTCAAATTCTTTCTTAATAATATAAATATTATCAAGAATTGGATGTGAAATTAGTGTGAGATTGCCGATTAAATGATTGTTCAGTTATTTATATAGAGGAAAATACTTTTATTGATATCGAAAATGAGAAAATTATTCAAAGTTTTCATAATATGGAAAATCATAGAGGATAATTATTAATTTTACAAATTTTTATACATGACGCCTCCACTGTTCAAAAATTATGGATCTGATGTTCCCAACCAAGTAATGTTTGTTTTAACATTGAATTTGGAAAGTGATTACAGCTAATTAATAGATATCATATTTATATTTTTATACTCCCTCCGGTCTCAAATGTAAGAAACTTTTCACTTTTTAAGTTCATTCAATAAATGATGTATGTAGTCTATCATTAAAAAATTGTTATTGGACAATGTGATTTCACCTGTATCCTATATAAGCATGTGTCTAGATATACATTTTATGAACAAAATGGGAACCAAAAGGAATTACGCTCTCAACTTGGCATTCTTGATGATTTTTTCCATCATTGCATCAGGTTTAAGATCTTTTTTTTTTTACAATTGGTTTACAACCACTTATTAAACTGAGAATTTTTTATGTATGGCATTGTGATTTTTTACTTCAACTAAACAACCCTTCAAATCTTTATTTAACATATTGCATACATAAATTTATTATTATGTGTTTACATTGTCTGTGTGCGCAGGTATGCATGTAGAATCTGAAGGAGAAGGAATCCGTGATAATCTTGTATTTGCTCAAAAAGATACAATTTGTGAGGAAAATTGTCCTAACTCCTGTAAAATAGATTTAAACTGCATATATTGTTGTAGATGTCTTATCGGTGTTATTGTCCTTCCCAAATGTGTTAAACAAACTTATTGTGGGGCATGTTTTCTAGTTCCACCACCACCCCCACCGCCACCGGACTCGCCGGTAGTATACCCACCACCAGACATCCCAGTAGTATATCCACCACCAGCACCAGGAATATAGTAATTGATAAGTGAGTGTCATATATGTATGTGTGAGATGAATAAGGAAGGACTACATTTTATTATGTAATAAAAAAGATAAATAAAACTATTTTAAAATTTGGTTTATCTTTCTTGTTTGATGCAACAAAGTCCTCAACTAAATTTTTTAATTAAAAAATCGTTCTATAATATTTTTGTTGTATATTCCACATTCAAAAACATTATTGGGGTAACAACTACTAATTTGAAGGCCACATATAATCACTACCTTGAAGATTTTCCGTGAGTTCAAGCATAGTATAGTGATATGTACCTTTGTAAATATAAATCAATATCTATTAAAACTGCATGGTTAGGTGTTTTTTCCTCCCTCATTATGCTCTTTTAGAATTCTTTAGGTTAATTTTTATTTTTTTTAATCAAAGAGTGTAGGGATTAGAAATTCACCCCTTAAACTAAATAACGTGTGAGCATGATGAGAGAGAAAAGAGCATAATAAGCATTCTTGATGATTTTTATCAATTAATATTGAGTTTTTATTTATTTTGATTTTAAAATATTCATCATCACTATTGCACCAGAGTAACATGTGAGCGAAGCATATTGCGCGTGGTTGAACACACTCGAGCAACTCGTGGAAATGAACTTTCATTCCATATAGCATTGATGTAATATCAATGCAGAACTTCAAACCGTTACACACAGTTCTAAACTAGCTTTGACCATAGTTCCACAAATGAGTTGTGTTATGCTGACAACCAGAAACGACATAAAAAAGTAACATCGTAAAAATACATGTTGGCCATAGCAGTCATTGTGTGAATGGTCCCGAGGAAGGAAAAAAAATAAAAAAGTCAAAAAAGTGAATCTGACCATATTTTATATTGTGTTTGATGTTTGATTTTTGTGTCAAGATATCATTTTTGTTCACAAGTATTGTAGGTAAATCTGACTCTCAAACCGCTTTAACAACGTGTCCAAAAAAAATGCATCTCTATACTCCTATTTGTACACCATAAATTGCATAGTTTGCATGAATAAAATTCTCGTAGTGATTGGCTTTTGTTAAACAAGAGTCTTTTTCTTATTTGTTGTATTATTTCCATTGTTAAAAATAAAATACACCCCCACAAACATGTAATATATATTCACACTCAAAAACAAATTATTTGAAATTTTTACATATTATTCGCTAAACCAATTGTCTTACGACATGCATGGAGTTATTTGTTATACTTGAGAAATGAAAAACTAACCCAAAAAAATGTATCACACCCCTATCTAATTACTATGTCTGCCTTTAATTTGTGCCTTAAAATTTCTTTACAAATAAATTTTTCTATCTAGATGTGTGAGTCCTAAAACATGTATTCGTAGAAAGGGGTTTATCCCAGCATCGAAGAGTCTCTACCACCCAGGTGAATACCAAGACTACCATAATAATGGAAAGAGACATCATAGAAGCCCACAATAATTTAGTTGATTTTCTTATTGGTTTGCATTGATGCAACACTATTTCAGCAGCTTTGTTCTTCACAATGGCACATTTTGATAGTTTTTGCAAGTCTGGATATATATCAAGCATGTCCTGGATTGATCTACTATATGCATGAGCCATGTTGTATGAGGTCTGTGGAAGAAATCTCCCATTTCTTCTGCATTCCTCTTTTGTATCCTCTTGGTGGCATGTGAACCTTACAAGAACCTATAAGGTATAAAAATACATGAATTAAATATCTATATACTTGCACTCCGAACAAAATGGGATTAAATTAAATTATATTGGTATATTACTTGAGAATTTGTTATGACTTATAGTTTATGAGGAGAGCTCAACCAAAAAAATTAGTCTATTAGACGAGAGAACGACATAGTTTAAGTATCACACTGAACTTTTCTTTTCTACTCGACATTAAACTGATAACATTGTCACCCCTTTAAGAGCCGATTCACTCTACATGACTACGTTGATTTGGTGGACGATGATAGTCATTTTCTCTTTGGCAGCTTCACTCGTCTATCAGTATTCAATGGTGAACCTTAATAAAGTTTATAGGCCGCCCTTTATGTAACTCAACTCTCAACAAAAAACATAGAAAGGCGGTGGTTATGACTTAAGCCTATGAGAAAAGTCGAATCTTAAAAGACTAACCATTAAGTGAGAGAGTTTCGTGACTTACTTTTGGTAAATCTCCAATCCGAATGGCATCACGAGGGCAATTGCGTGGAATGTAGGTGTAGTTTGGTGGCCCTGAGAAAGGGTTACAAATTTTCACGACTCCAATTAATACTTCATTTTCTTCGCCTATTCCTAGCAGCTGATACATGAGTGATACGTCAGAATTCAACTGAGACACAAAGACACCATTATATCAGAAACTATCAAAACAATTTGTATGCATTTTCTTGTGATTAAGTGAATGACAATAAAATTTTGTACCTCAACAATGAAAGTGTGGATGGTGCTGCCAATTTGAGCTATCAATTTTCCAGAGAATGAGTCATTAATGCATGGTAACATCGAACCCAAGCTACTGTTCTGTGGGTTTTTCTCAAAGTCCTCAAAGGCAGAGCATGCATCATTTGCAAAACTGCATCCACAATGAAAAGAGAGTTTGATTACTACTACAATCTCAATACTCTCTTCGGTCATTATTACAAGCAAATATTCTTTTTTCAAGTTTTTGAATAACTGATGTATTTAATATATATGTTTCAAATATAATCTATCATCCTACAATGGAATAGTTTGTTTACTCACGTGTGAAGGAAATAATCAAAACCAGTCAAGAACCAGCAAAGGCTTGTTAGGATCCAAAGGCATAGGATTAGGCTGAAATTAAACAAATTCAAAATATAAATTAATCATAACAAAAATGAAGAAAGAAAAAAAACCAACTCTTACTCATTTAATACTCCTAAAATGAAATATAAACAAAAATATTTAAAAAGTCAAATGCATCTAGTCCAAAAATTTAGATCCAATACATTTAACTTTTTGAATCATTTTTACTTATATTTCATTCCCGAGAAGATAGAGTGGTTGTACTGTATTCTTTTTCTTTTTTTGGAAATAAAAGAACTTCAAAAATAGTACTTTATCTTACATTATGAATCCAGGACGCCAATGCAGTAGCATCAGAACTGACTCAACAACAAAGTAACCAAACCATTAGTTAAATCAAATCAATGGTTTAAGGAAATTAACCAAATATTAATAATGGTTAAGTTTTTATGGTTCTACTATTGGATTACCTAGTGCTGCAACTAGTGTTACTAAGTTGACCGTTAGAACAACTATATGTGCTGTATGCCTGTGACACATTAAGAGCATCAAATCAATAAATTAAAAAGCAAGAAACACAATTAGTTTATTTAAAGGGAAATCAAGTTTAATGCATACAAAGTATCAATGGCTTTGTTGAATGATTGTTCACTTTTGTCGATAAAACGACGAATCACACGCGAGTTTGTTCTGAGATCATCGGTAGTGGAATTCAAACTCGCGCATATTTGTGGATTATAAGGAAGAAGAAGATACTGCATCTGTTTAGTTGTTCTCATTACTCTGTTTATGGCCCCAAGAGCTTCTTCTCCTATACCAACCACGGTGTCTTTCAGTTTTTCTGTCCTCCTTATGGTCTTCTGACTTGTGGAAAGTACAAAACTTGAGGCAACTCTGTTATAAATTAGATTTGTAAGTACTTACACTTCAAATTAATATAGCACCGATACTTTATCTTGAAGGTATGTCTGGTGTCAGTCATATGTCAGTGTAGTTACATTCAATTACTTTTATTTTTTATATTATTATTGGTATCGACGTGTCAGTATTGTATCCAACATTTGTGTCTGTATGAGCTTCATAGCATATAATGCATGAAAAAATGTAGTGTAGGAAAATGAAAACTTACATGGCAAGAGATGTGAGCAAGAGAAGGAAGACGAAAATGTGGAGATAGTAATGATCCAAGCATGGTAATGAAAGAGACCCACCACATAAACACCTAACGATCATGAAAATGCCCAAAGCCACCCCAAAAAACAACCAAACTCCAGCAAATGCATATCCATGAACTCCTGTAAATGCCGCAGACTGAAAAGGATCAGAAACCAATACTCAATCAATCTCAATTTTCAATTCTATATGCCTCCACAAAATTAGTGTTAATTGTCTTGTCTTAATAGATCAAATCTATTCCATTAACATATTGTATTGCATTTAATCTATTGGAGATTTATAAAATGTACCACTCTTTTGCAATTGTAACTAATATAACATAATTTGATGGTCTAAGAGATCATAAAGTGAAAAATATGAGAAGCATGTTTAGAAACAATTTATATTTTTTTTATGAACCGGTGTTAAACATGCAAATGCGACATTTATTGTGGGACACATGGAGTAATACTTCAAAAATAGAAAATTGGATTTGGAAAGTAACTCACGGCTAAGTAATGTTTGTTTCGAACATCAAACTCTCCATTGTAGTCTTTGAAATGTCGTAAAGGGTCAGGTCTCTTGAAACTCTTTCCATGAACAGAAGACTCTGCCGAAGCTAAACATTTATGTTGAAAAGATGGAACTGAAATCAAGAATAAGAGAAACAAAAGAAACAACAAACGGCAGTTGGTTGAGTTGAGCATGACAGAGAGTATGTTGTTCTGTGGTTATTGAGCAAAGAAAAAAAGACAACATTTGGTTTTTGTCTAAAAATAAAAATGGTGACAACTTTTTGAGGAAGGGAATTTACGTGTAACTCATTGAGCAAGGTAAGAATAGCTTGTGGCATGGTTTTGTGGGAATTAATGTTTTTTTGTTAATGTCAAGGAAGGACAAATGGTTATGTTAAGAGATGGAAGTAACGAATCATAAGCCGAAATTGTTGGTTTGTCTAATCCAAGTAATTGACCATTTTTATTTTTAATTTTTTTACTTCATACTTGTATACTATAAATGTGTGTCTTTCTTCTTAAGCTTATAGTATATATGCTTTCGTACTTTTTTCTTCCCACCTTTTCTGCTATTGCTAGTTTATCTTGTCTTGTTTTTTTCTTTTTCATATTGGCTTTTGAGTTTCCGACTTGAAAATATACGTAACGTGGAATGAACAAAAAAAACTACTTTGTGTAATGCTTTTCATTTGAGGTGGCACGAGGCACAACCGTCTAAACTTTGCTAATTTTCTCCCCCCTTTCCTTCACTCGTTTGCTTGACGTGTGACTCGATTTAGTTGGGGTGCACTCTAAAATGTGAGGATTATATGCATATTTTTTGTACTTTTGTTTGGACTTTGGTCTTTAATATCGTAAGATTTTTTTTTAAGTTTGTAAGTTGGTTTTAGAAAAGGATTTTTCTAAATTACCTTTAAAGAATGGTGGGTAATTTACCCACCAACCAATAAAAATGAATAATTTATTGGTAGAATCAAGATAGTTCATGGATACCACCTAAAAAGATGAATGTCCATTGGTTGAGGTAAATTACCCACCATTCTTCTATGGGTACTCGAGTTGTCACATTTAGAAAATGGGAAACTAAGTTAAAAAATATGTAAATAAAGGGATCAAAAGAGCATTTAACCTTAAAAATATAATGAGGTATTTGATAGACCGTCTACAATTTTTATTCACCTTGGAAATTTGGGTTAAATTTTGACGGAAAGGGACCTACTTGAGTAATAGAGATATAATTAAGGATGTTATGATGGATCACCTATAATTAAGGATGGCAAAGCGGATCGGCTAGGCCCGCCCCATCTAAGCGTTCTTAAAACGAAACGAGACGAGCATAATCAAATTAGGTGATCTAGTCCAAAATTTAGTCCCACTCCGTTTAGTGGAAGACAGACGCTTTAGCAGGCCAGCCGGCCAAACAAAAAAAATTTAGAAAAAAAACTTTTTTATACATTTTTTTACAACTTCATTGTTACAAAAAAAAACTATGTTGTTTTTATCATAAAAAATATATAAAAGAATAAGCGGAAAATAATTTTATGGTAAAAACAAGATAATTAATAAATTGTCGAATTCAACATCATTTTTAATAGCAAAATAAGAAAAATCTGCCAACGCAAGACAAATCGGCAACATAAAATAAATCAAACAACCAAAATAAATTCAAAAGAATAAAATAAGTCTAAAAAAACGAGTTAAGCGGACCTGTCCGTCAGCCCCACCCCGTTTTTTCAACGAGTTGGCCAACTATAAAAAATGAGTTCAAAACTTCGACTCAGTCCGTCAAAAATAGTGGGCTAACTAGGTCGGCCTGACAGGTTGAGTCCATTTTTCCACCCCTACCCATAATGTTGGTTCACCTTAGATATTTCGAGTTTAATTTTGATGGAATTGGTCTACTAGAATAACAGAGACATGGTCGTCTCTGTAAAATTGGAGACCCAACTCTCATAGTAATGATAGACCGCTAATAAAAAAATGCAATTTTTTTAAAAGAACAAAAAAAAAATTAAAATGTTTGTTTTATTTTATGACTTGAGAGAATAATTATAATGTTTCTTATTATAGGCTTGCTATTTTATACGGCAAGTATGTGCAAAAAATTACAAGTACTCTAAAGGCTTAATTGCATGTTTGTTCCCTTATGTTTATTTTAGTTTTCAAGTTGATCTCTTATGTTTTAAAAGTTTCAAGTTGGTCCCTTACGTTTTAAAAGTTTCAAGTTGGTCCAAAACGGTACTTACGTTGGAATAAGTTAGTCCCTTCCACGACATGATATTGAGTTTAATAAAACAAAAAAATTAAAAAAATGTTTTAAAATTAATTTTTTAAATAAATTAAGTTCTATCACTCATATTGTCAACTCGAATCTTTAAATTTAAGTGACAGAAGAGACTGACTTATTCCAACGTGAGTAATATTTTGGACCAACTTGAAACTTTTAAAACGTAAGGGACCAACTTGAAACTTTTAAAATATGAAGGACCAACTTGAAAACTAAAATAAACATAAGGGATCAAACTTGTAATTAAGCCTACTCTAAATAAATAAGAAAAAAAAGTTATATTGTATTTTTATTTGTAAATATGTAATCGAATAGGTTGAAGAGTTGGACTGAATTGGAGGGAGAAAAGAGTGTATTGAGGACATGAGAATTGCTCTTCTCTCATTTGTTTTTCTCATTCCCGTCCTACGTGAGTTAACTCACGCTGAAAATACACCTATACTAGTTAACTCACGTCTACATTTACGTGAGTTAATTCACACTCAACTTTTTTACGGGAATAAGCAATTCTAAATGGGAGAAGAACAATTTTCTAAGGACATATAGACCTCAAATCTATAAAAAAAAATAAAAAAATTGGGCCCAAATCAAGACATATCATGCTGGAAAAAAAATTCTAGGAAAAGCATGATCTGGACCATAAGGAATTCACTCGTGTGTTCTACCACTACACCATGTATTTAGTTTCGATTATTGTTCTTTTTCCTTTTAAAATTGTTCATTCCCTTAATTTAGCATGAGTTAACTCTAACTCGACATTTTTCAGCGGAAGTTAACTCACGCTGAAACTTTTAGGATTGATTCAATCACTTTTTAAGTCGGTTCAACTGATATTAAAAGTGTCGGTGTAAGTTAACTCACGTTGAAAAATATTGAGCGTGAGTTAAGTCACGCTGAATTAAGGGAATTGTAAAGGGATAACGGCAATTTTCTTTAGTTTTGCAAATGTTACAACGCTACTGGTGTATATCTATATTTTCATTTTACATGCATTTTATATATGGAGAAATATTGGGCTCCAAAATTTTGGAAACCCGAATCTATAAAGCTATTTCCACCTCGCTCTAAAATGATATAATTAAGGATGTTGGATGGAATAAAAACTAATAAAAGATCAGACGTATCCTAAAAAATAGTTAAGGGAAAAGAAACAGTTAAGCCAATATTATAAAAATAAAAAACAATTAAGCCTTTTACAAAACGATTTTCGAAAGAAAAAAAAAATCATCTTTTCCCTCCCTCTAAAATTTTATAAGGCACATAGTGTAACAATAATTTTTTTTAAGGATGGTATAAAAGTATTTGTTTAAAAAAAAAAGTCGTTGACCATTTTTTACATATTTAATTGAATTTGTTTAATTTGATTTTATTTAACTTGATATTTTTTACAGGGCCAGCCTTAGGCTTAGGCCCGGGGTGTGGTGGCTCAGGGTCGTAGGGACCCATATTTTTTTATATAGGGGTGTATATAGCAATACTTGGTTTAAGGAGGTATATATAATAATTATAAAGAACTAAAAGTAGAAACAAAAGTCAAGTTTTGTATTGAAAAAAAACTTTTTAAATTTTCGAAAAGTAGAATGCACAATTTCCAATACAATATTTCCTCTTATAATTCCTTAACTAGTGCCCTTAACATTTCCCTAATTATAATAGTAATTATAGCAAAGAGGGCTCAAACATTTACCAGACTTTAACCCATCTACCGTTTCACCCCCTTTTTTTTTACAACACACCAGCATTTAATTTTCACACTTCCAACCCAACACTTTCATTTTTATCCCCCAACATTTCATTAGGTAAAATGTAAAACTTAGAAGTAAAACGCAAATCACAAAACAACACGTAAAATACAAAATATCAACTCCTTTCCATAGACCAAGTTTGTTTTTTATTTTGAGGATGTTTTTTGGTGATTCTGATTGAAGCTAACCCGAATTTGTATTAAAATTTCATAATATAATATAACGACTTTCATCGTGAAAGTTTCATGTTTGTGACATCACATTTGGTCTTGTGTGATTTTTAACAAGTAACATATCATATTCTATTGACAAATATGATAAAAGATTTTTATGTTAATGGGTATGAGGGAAGTGTAAGTCAATTTAATTATCAAATCAGATAATGAAACTTGTACAATATTTAGTGGACAAATTACTATTTTTCGTATTTTAAACAACTTTCACTCGAGACAAAAAGTTGTGTTGTGGTTTAGTGAGAGACAAGACTCTCACCCCCTTTAACCAGATTATACTGTCACCACTTCTTCCTTTATCATGTGGTTCCGGTGACAATTGTTGTTCAGTCAAAGATGACTGATTGGTAGCAAAAGTGAAAACTATGATCACCACAACCTATAATAGTGTTTTTTTTGGAGATACTAAATTTGTTGAACTATTCCCTCCTTGTTATGAAGCTTTGTTATTTGAGTGAAAAGGGAATTTTTATGGTGTTTGTGCTTTATCAACTCTATTAATAAAAAACCTTTTTGAGACGCATGTTTATCAACTTGAAAGTAATTTCAATTATAGGTTATGCTTTGTTGCTCAAGAGCACTTGGATAAGATAATAAGAGACCTCTTTCAGTTTACTAGAGGTACGAGTTCAAATCAAACTCTAGGAATACGACAGTCTCTTAAAGGAGAGTTTTGTCATCCATTGTGGACTTACTTTTTATTTTTGTTAGATGAGGAAAGGAAAAGAAAAAAGAGAAAAGGAAAAAGGGGATTAACATCCTTACAAAGGACATCCAAGAGCAAAGAGTAGCAAAACCGATGACAAATTAAAAGGAGGTTCCTGAAGCACAAATAGATGATCTAAGCTAATAGCTCCCAACATTGTTAACACATTTGCACAAACATTTCATTTGTGAAACATGTGATGAACAAATATGGTCTTATTGCATGAAATCTCTAATAATCTCCATTTCATTTAGCATAGTGATGGAATTGAGACATTCCCTCTCTAACAAGTTGAACCACATACAAGAATTATAAAACATGCATTACTTTTATCAATCCAACTTATATTCATACGATATGATAAAATTAAGATTTCAGTCTTTGATATTTGTCGAAATTTATTGATATTTAAATAAATAGTAAATAATTATACTTACGTTGTAAATATATTTTACTTACTTTCTAAGTTACTTAGGATAGAATATTAAGTAGAATATTCATTTTGTAAATATATCATATCTTAGTCTCTAAGCTACTCAACTCTTGTATAATATTCAAACACAGTTTTTATCATGTGTCTATTTTTTCTCTCTTATTCAACATGGTATAAGAGCCTATCCTAGATATATCGTTGGGCTTCCCGCATTGTCCACGTTTCAGGCCCATTGGGTCGGGCTGAAGCGTGATGGGGTGTGTTGGGAATTCTGCCTTTATTGCAGTCTGCCATTGGTCACGTAAATTGCATCTTGTGGTTTGCCTTCATTTGCAACCTCTAACACCTTCATTGTGTTGGCTTTGAGGGGAGTGGATTTCGTCCCACGTCGGATAACCAAGACTCTTGAGAAGAGTTTATAAAGAGGAGTAATTCCTCACCTTACAAGTCAGCTTTGTAAGGATGAGTTAGACCTCAAATTTCAGCATGACATCAGTTCGACTCCTTCTATGCATTGCAGTCATTCAACATTAGCCTCTCCACCAACTTGATATCAAATTCAAAAATGCATTTTTACATGGTGATCTTGAAGAGGAAGTCTATATGGAGCAACCACCTGGGTTTGTTGCTCAATATGAGTCATCTAATATGGCTTGTAGACTACACAAATCCCTTTATCGTCTTAAGCAGTCCCCTAGAGCTTGGTTTAACAGATTCTTCACAGTAGTGCAACAATTTGGTATGGTTCGTAGTGAAGGTAACCATTATTCTTTCTATCGTCACTCAGCCCAATGATGCATTTATCTTATTGTTTATGTAGATGATATTGTCATAACTGGCAGTGATGAGTAGGGAATACACCAGCCGAAACAACATCTCTCTACTCAATTTCATACAAAAAAGCCTTGGTAAACTCCGTTATTTTTTGGATATTGAGGTAACCCAATCTAAGGATGGTTTGGTAATATCACAGCGAAAATATGTCATGGTTAAGAAACATGTATTTTGAACGCCAAGCAGTTGATACTCCTATGGATCCTAATGTCAAACTTCTATCCAATCAGGGAGAGCCGTTATCTGATTTTGGGAGGCATAAGAGATTGGTTGTTACCTTACAGTCACTTGTCTGGACATTTCGTTTGCAGTTAGTGTGATAAGCCAATTCTAAATTTCTCCTTGCCAAGAACGCATGGATGTTGTTATCTCGATTTTGAAATACATCAAAGGTGCTCCAAGAAAAAGTCTCATTTATGAAGATAGAGGACATACTCAGACGTTGATTGGGCAGGCTCACCTATTGATAGACGATCCACTTTTGGGTATTGTGTACTTGTTAGAGGAAACCTGATATCATGCAAGAGTAAGAAACAAAACGTAGTTGCAAGATCAAGTCTTGATGTAGAATATAGGGCTATGTCACCAATAACATGTGAGCTAATTTGGTTGAAGTAGTTACTCAAGGAACTTCGGTTCAAATAAGCACGACCAATGACACTTATACGTGATAATCAAGTCGCGTTGCACATTGCCTCGAATACAATCTTTTATGAGAGGACCAACCATATTAAGATAGACTGCCACTTTGTGAAAGAGAAGATTGAATTAGGCGATATCGTCACAAACTTTGTCAATTCAAATGATCAGTTGAAAGATGTTTTTACAAAATTCCTACGAGGTCCTATAACTAGTTATATATGTGGCAAGTTTAACGCATTTGACTTATATGCCCCAACTTGAGGGAGAGTGTTGATATTTAAATAAATAATAAATAATTATACTTACGATGTAAATACATTTTACTTACTCCCTAAGTTACCTAGGATAAAATATTATGTAGAATATTCATTTTATATGATACACATTCCGTAGTGCTATTCAAACACACGATTTTCATCATATGTCTCTCTTCTCTCTCTTATTCAAGAATATCAATAGTGTTTTGGACTTACTCTATTATGTTTAATCTTTGCATTTGGATGAAAATGATAACGATTCACACAAAAATAAACCCATAGTTGATAATTTATATACATAATAATTTTTTACAAATGATAAAAAAATTATAATTTTTCCCCTTCTTCAAAAAAGAAATTATAATTATTTCCCAAATACAAAATTCACAATAGTTTGAACCATAATCCAGCTCACACTTGGCATGATTGCAACCTGCCTTTTTGATTGGTTATGATGATAATCGATAACTTTAGACATTTTCAAATTTACTTGTCGGTCACGTCCTTACGTACAACGTGAACTACACACTCTTCATCCACAACCTCATAATCTAACCATTCAGTCCCACCCGTTTGTGTAACCCACGATCAACCACTGCGCGTAACAAAATCTCTCCATATATTAACTTTGGTCCCGCAATCACCATTTGTGGCAAAGCACTACAGGTCCTCCAAATAAAGATAACGAGAGCGCCAGTATGGTCTCGTGTTTATGGGTCCCACCACAATTAACGGACACGATCCATTAGAATATTAACAACCGTTGGATCTTAAGTAAACTCCAAAAACCTAATTAAAAAAAGTTTCGTATTTGATTTGATTTGATTGATATATATGAGTGCGATAAAAGAGTGAAGGGAGGGAAGAAGGATAGGAAGGAAATTTGTGTGAAAATCTTTCTCTCTTTTTCTTTCTCTCGTTTTTTCGAAGAGAAAAATCGTAGATCTGAATTTTTACTTTATTTTTAATTTTAATCAATAATCGTAATCAGAATAATTTAGTTTCAGAAAAAACAATGGGATTGTGGGAAGCTTTTCTGAATTGGTTACACATGTAAGCTTTTTGTTTTTTTGTTTTGAAGAATTAGGTTCTGTTAGTTTTTTTTTCGTGAATTTGTTTGTAATATTTTGGTGATTTTCATGATTTTGTTTACACCTTTGATATGATTTGTAAATCAATTGGTTTTCAATTTAATTATGATGTTATTGTGTTCCAAAACTTTGATATTAGCAGTTTGACGTATTAGGGTGAGTTTGGGTAATCAGCTTAATTAAGTTCTTATTGGATAAGTGCTTGTTATGTAATTGCTTATTTAATTGTTTATGTATAAACCATTTCTATAATCAATGAGGGAATGCGGTCAAACTGAATTTTTGTATGTCATAAGTTGTTTTGATAAGCTATCATGGCGAACATATTGAAATAAGCCGAGAACCTCTCAAAAGCACTTATTCAAGTGCTAATGTGATAATTAAGCCTAAATAAGTTGTTCCAAGTGCATCCTTATAGCTAAACAACATTATTTTTTTCTTCATTAAAGACCTTTGATTGCATTAATCTGCGTTCCCTTCTCACAAAGCACTAAATTTCAGTTTTAGATTGTCTTTGGAAGTTGAATTTTGGGCCCGTTTGGATTAGCTTATTTTAGAGCTTATATAAAACAACTTATGCAAATAAATAAATTTTTATGTATTATTTATAAGTTTTTAAGGTAGTTTAGGAAAAAACAGTGAATGAAGATACAATTTTCGTAAGTGAGAGCTTATAAATTAAAATAAAAGCTTATTTATTTACATAAGCTATTTTTCATAAGCTCAAAATAAGCTCAATCCAAACGGGGCCTTTATATTTATGATTATGTCTATATGCATGCCCTGTGCTGAGTGGATCACTTTCTTCAAAATGCACGAGCTTATTATGTTTTAAATTTGATTTGATTGCAGCCTTTTCTTCAAGCAGGAGATGGAGTTATCTCTTATAGGGCTTCAAAATGCTGGAAAAACTTCCCTTGTAAATGTTGTTGCTGTAAGTACAACAATCATATTGATTTTTTATTCTTTTTGTTTAATTTATACTTTAGGTTTGCTTTACTAACTGAATTTTATTTATATATTGCTTTTAGACCGGTGGATACAGCGAGGACATGATTCCTACAGTAAGTTATGCTTCACAAAGTGCTTTTAGTTATTGCTTCCTATTCTATTTGTTTGTGTTAGTCTGTTAGGGTATTAGCAAATGGGGCAGTAGTAAGGAGGGAAGGATTTGAAGGTGTGTATACGAGAAGTAAGAGTGGTGGAAAGGAATTCAAATAGTTAATACAGGTGTGGGTGTTTTTTTTTGAAAAAGTTAGTTATTATGGTAGTCAGGACTTAGAAGAATTAGAAGGATTCATTAGGGTACAGTTCTAAGTGACGGGTTAATAAATAGGAATCAGGGAGGACAAAACGGTTGTAGAGAAAATAATAATGAAACGTTCCTGCCGTGTAACAAGGGAAATCTCCCTTAGTTGGTTGTCTTGAACCTGTCTCTTCAATATGCAGAGGAACTTCTTAATTTGCTATCTACCTTCATCCAAATTTTTATTACTCCCTCGGCTTCACAATTAGTGGTTCAGTTTTCCTGAGCTGAAGACACTGGATAACATGGAGGCACTTATTGAAGCGCTTGAATCATCGATTGAAGTAGTCAGTGTCACAGAGGTGGCTAACAACACAACACCCGATTAACACTTGGCAGACTTTTGATGGAGTATGATGACCAATAATAGAATATTGGCATCAAACAACTTATGGCACATTAGAAGGAAAAAATGGGTTGGTTTTGGAAGATCATGATGAAACCATCGACAACTCTAAGGATGAATCAATTGCCACTTGAGGACAAGGATGGCAGATGGAGGGGAATGGGAATGGACAGGGATCTCCGATTGGCAATGGTGAAGCTAGGTTTTGGCTACAAAAGTGAAATTGCTCACCTCTAACAAGGTGGTAGATTGACTATTTCATAGGTAAGAGGTTAAGGAGATGCAGACCATCTCTTTATCCTATATCCAGTATAACTGATTGATTGACTGAGGAGTTCAGGAAGATAAGACTTTGAGAAAAACTCTGGATGACTTCCAGAAGGACCCTGATTCTCATTTCCGCTATACTAATGAGCAGGGGAACTTGCACTAGAAGGGTAGGATGGTGCTAACAGCCTCTTGTGCTTAGATTCCCAAATCACTGGCTAGATTCCACACTTTTCCCATTTTTGAAAACATCAGTTTACGGAAACTCCAAAAGGTTGACACATTTGGTGCAGTGGTTAGGGGTGAAAGGAGCCATTACTAATTACTGCGCTAGCGGCCATACTTGTCAGTGCAATAAGTATAAAGGTGTGTCTCCTGCAAGCTTGCTATTACCACTTCCTATTCCAAAAGCTATTTGTAAAGATCTCAGTTTGGACTTCATTAAGGTTGTTGAGGTCCAACGATATGATACCATACTGGTGGTTGACTGGTTGTTTACAGGTTTAGTATTGCTTTTTCATTGCATTAAAATGCTCCTATTCGGAAAGAGTTGCGGCATATATTTTTACGTGAGAATTAGTTAGGTTACTTGGGATCCTATCTCTATTGTTATAAGTGACGGAGCACTATGTTCATGACATGAGCAAATTCTGGCAGGAGAGATTTTCAATACATACAGGGAACTGCATTGACTCTGATGGGCAGGCAGAACTGTTGAATCAGACATCAGAGACACATTTGCTATAATTCACTTCAGAGCAGCCAAGGGTTTGAAATTTTTTCCTTACTTGGGCAGAGTGTTTGAATAATACTAACTTTATTGGGACAGTAGGTGGTACACCATTCAAGGTGGTTTATATGGTTGCACACCTGCAGAAGTTTGTGGTTGCACGGAACTTGATATACAGAAATGAAGGTTTACATCAACTTAAATGTCATTTGGCAAGGGAAAAAGAGCTTATGAGGCACTATCCAGACCCGAATATGAAACCTGCTAGCATCCAAGAAGGCCATTGTCCATTGTGTATACAAGGGATAGGACATACGAGTGGTAGGTGCTCCCCAAATATGTAGCATGATGTTATGGGCCTTATCAAGTTATCAAACAAATAGGTTCTGTTGCATTCAAACTGTAGCTACCTAATGTGAGCAGCATCAAATTCACCTTATTGCATGTATTTTATCCGAGGAAGGTCATGGGGCACCAGGAGGTGGGAGCAGTGTTATCTACTGACATCAAGAGGAAGCACCACATTCTATACTGCGTTGGCTGCTAGATTTGTCAGCATAGATGATGGTCTGATCTAATTATAATAGATCAGGTTTTGGTGTAGATATTCTACAGGGTTAATGTTAGTGACAGGCAGTGGCAGCAATTAGGAGGGGGAGGGTTTTGAAGGTGCTTACAAGAAGGTAGAGGTTGCTGGAAGGAGTTCAATTATTTGATACAGATGGGAGGAACGGTTGTTCAGTGTTAAATAATGGTTATGGCGGCGCTATAGCAATATAGCATAACGGTGTTTGAATCAATTGCTATTGTTCCACAATATGATATTTGGTACTATTGTCAAATAATGGGTATGACATTCTTATGTAGTGTAATTTCAACAAACCACCATTTTCTGCAGTCCGTGGTTGATAACAATTAACTACTTAAGCAGTTTTTTTAGCAGTTAGAAGGGTCAGTTTGATTAATTAAGGTACAAAGTCATAGTTGCAAGATGGTACTGTATAGGATCTAAGTAGGATTCAAAAACAGAAATGGATCCTGTTAAAAAAAATAATACAGGAAAGTAGTTCTGCCGTGTAATAAGGAAATTTTCCCTTCGAAGTACATATTGGCTTTGTCACTTCAATCAATAGTACAATAGTTTCTTATTAATTTGCTATTTGTTTTCATCCAAATTTTTATTATTCACTTGGATTTGCAACAGTTTGATTTATGAAGTTTTCTATCTCTCAAGGGCAATATTTCTGATCAATCTGTTCTTATCTGATTGCAGGTGGGATTCAATATGAGGAAAGTAACAAAAGGCAATGTTACAATAAAGTTATGGGATCTTGGAGGGAAACCTAGGTTCTGTAGCATGTGGGAACGTTACTGTCGTGCGGTTTCTGCTATTGTGTATGAAACAAACTTCTTATCTTCTGGCTTTAAAGATGTCTGTGTGTGTGTGCGCGCGCGTTTCCCATAGGAGCATTGGTATATGCGTACAATGATACATTTATTGATGCAAATTTAACTGATAAATTTATGTTTTTACTTGTGTTTATAATCAGCTTATATGTGTACAATGTTGTCAACGTGTTTGATATATTGCCTAGCAATCGACTGAGGTGGTGCCTAAAGCCTTAATTTTATTCTTGCTGATTGAAGTGCGCAGTTGTTTATTTTAGTTTTTGTTGGGGTTCCATAATTACCAGATTATACTTTGTTTATTTATAACCAATTGTTGAGTTATTCTTTTTTATGGCATGAACCTGAACATAGTTATGCTCAACTACTGGTTTTTTAGGTGCCTGCTGAGTAATTCCTGGTGTTTTTATATGTTGAAAAATACTTTGCCTATATGATAGTTTAAGCAGTTAAAACTTTCACTTTGTGCTTTGTTGCCACTCAATTCTGAAAAGTCTTGATTGGTTTTAGTTCAAAGCAAATTTCACCTTTTTTTTCTGTTGAAAATTGGGATGCTGCCAAGGATTCTCTGCCTCTTAGATCTAGTGGATTTGTCTTTTGGATCATATGCTCAAATGTCTATTCATTGAAGAATTTTTTCTCTTTAGCTGGTAGTCATTATCTGAATTCGTGAAACTTAGCAATTTCCTTAATCTGACCTGCAGTTATGTTGTTGATGCTGCTGATCCAGATAATCTTAGCATATCAAGAAGTGAACTTCATGATTTGTTGAGCAAGCCATCATTGAGTGGTATCCCTTTATTGGTTTTGGGAAACAAAATTGACAAGGCAGGGGCTCTGTCTAAACAAGCTTTGACCAAGCAAATGTAAGATACGCGTCCCTTATTCTGGTTGTTAAGAGCAATAATGGATTAAAGTAGTCCTAGGAAGTTAATGAATAAAATTAGCATTTGATTATTATTTCCTCCTTCAGTTTTGTATTCTTTTTTATCTGTTTGGTTCTAAGTGCTCTCTGGTGGTGCAGGGATCTGAAATCAATTACTGATAGAGAAGTTTGTTGCTTCATGATCTCGTGCAAAAACTCAACCAACATCGACTCTGATATTGACTGGCTTGTGAAGCATTCCAAATCAAAGAGCTGAGAAACAACTTTGTGTTTTGAACTTTGATGTAATTTTGTGGCGACTCAATTCTGGATTTAGTAGTGGCATTTGCATGTCTAACTCTGAGATTGGTTTATCCTTCCCTTTCCTCAGGTTCTTAGCAATGATTAGTCTTGTATGATTGGGAATTAAATGGGATAAAATACATGTCAAGGGTTACTTTGAGTAAATTTTATTGTGTATTATCGTTGTAGCTATATCATTAAAAGTTCACAGAATTTCTTTTGTGAGAGGAATTGATGGTTTTGTCATTGTAAATTGATACCCGTTTCTTTCAAATGACCAGCAATGTGTGGCCTTAAATTAATCTTGCAAGTCAGCCGAACATGCATTATTTAGCTTGTCTGTCATTTCCCTCCTTTGTCCCAGCCTCCCAGGTTGTAGGCAAAAGGAAAGCTTTTTTTTTTTAAACAAAAAATAATCATTTAATAGCCACCTTTATTAGAAAATAAATTCATATTTAAAATAGATTTAATTGATATATATATTGTTGGTGAGTAAAGATTTGCGTACAATTAACCAGAATTCATTTGATACCTGTTTTTTTTTCCTCTTAAAAAAGAGGACAGTTTTTTTATGGCAGATCCGTAGCAATGGATAAAAACTAACTTTACATCTGATTTTGGTTGGAATATTAAATCTTGTTGGAAGGATTATTGGGCAACAATCGTGTCTGTGGATTTGGTGTAATAAAGAATTATATGATACGAGTTTTAGACTGGAGTCTGGACACCATATTTTAGGATTATCAATCAGTGTCAACATCCAAAGTGATTGAGGGAGGATGAAGTTAAACACGGATGGTGCTTGTTAGGAAGGGAAGAGCGGAGGTATTATCAGAGGAAGTGATGGTGAGTGGTTTAGGTGCTTGTATTTATGTTATGTGGCAGAGTGAGTTATGGCGGCCGGGGGGTGGTGTGTGTGCAAGCGTGCAGGGTGGGGCGTAGGTAGAAGGTTTGAGTTATGTGATTACTGGGTGTTTGGTCAGGTGATCAAGATAGGGGGAGCTATTATAGGACGCTCTTTGGTGAGGAAAATTATGTGATTGCTTGAATTGGATTGGGAGATGAAGGTGTGCCAATCTTACCTTGAAGAAAAATCAATGTGCAAATGCTTTAGTAAATTTAAACGGCTCGTTGGATGTCAATATGGTTTTCTACGAGTCATGTCCAACTCAAGCTTAGTTTAGTCTTTTTGTTAGCTTATTGGTTTAAGGATTGATACCCCTTGTTTGATTCCTCTGTAGATTTTATCTTTCTTTTTTTTGGCTTATGTCCTCTTCATTACCAGAAAAAAGTATTTTGTATAATCAATTAATTGTAATCATGAGAATAATAAACATTTGACTGTGATTATAACTACCTAAAATACGTGAATTATGTTTTCTTTTGGTCAAATTATGTATTTTTTTTTTATCGAATATGTGAATTATATGGTAATATGATTTTTATTTATAATATTTTCTTAGGATACAATCAAATCGTCATCCTATACGTGTGTATACTCATAAGAAACTTACACTATCAATCTTACACATGGTTGTCAAACTTGCAAGTACACTTGTACGAGTTTACGAGTCTAGAAGGTAAAACGAATGGAATCGCACAAACTCGGTAGACTCATGTAAACTCCTACATACTTGCGAGTTTATGAGTTTTTTTTCTTCTGAAAAAACAAAATTTTTGAAAAAAAAGGCTCAAACTAAACAAAAATTGAAAGGAAAAAAAAACCTAGAATCCTATTTATCTTTTTTGATCTCAATCTCAACTCTGAAACAAAACTCCCACTAACATCGAAGATAGAAGAATTCAAATCACACTCACCTTCGTCGACAATATTTTCTTCTTCCTTCATCGATGACGTTCTCTTGTTGTGTATCGAAACATTGTGGAAATTGATGTTGGTAATAATGATGTGCAGAGTGGTGGTGGTGGAGGCAAAGTTGAATTGGGTGGAGGTTAAAATAATCTGATTCATGTTACTCTTAATGATGAATTAGGTGTTTTATTTAGGGTTGAGTTTCATGATTATGGTCAGCATGTTGTTGAAGATCATGGTGATGAAGACGATAGTGGTGATATTTCAAGCCATTATCATAAATGTTTTATGATATTTAGGTATTAGTAGTCAATTAGGAAGGAACTAGGACTTTATCTACTTACTTCTCTACTTTGATTGCTAATATGGTTTTGTTTTTGTTTAAAAGTTTGTTATGGAGCTTGAAAATATATTTTTTATGTTAATTGATATTCTGTTATAAATATAAATGTCATTTATGTGTCACTTAGATCTTTTTTAAACGTGAATTTTAATTTTCCATAGACACATACGAGTCGAGTATACAGCTTAATTGTATGACAACCTTGATCCTACACCTTACAAATTCCTTGCAGCCTGGATTCTTCACCGAAAATTCAACGAAGTCATACAAAACTCAAAAAGAGGCAGCGTTGGAATGCTAACTTATCCAATAGCAAGAACAATCTTAAGGAACTTTTGGTAATATTTTTTAAACTAAGACAAATGATTACGAACAAAATTTGGAGGTGTTCAAAGACTTATCAACAACTGTCACAATCCTCTCTTTATACAACTTGAAGGAGAAGTTACAAAAACAGCCAGAGAAAGTTCAAGATAGAGAGGAAGCTATATGGATGCAAAAATCTTACAAATATTGAATTAAGGATGGAGATGATTTTACCCCATCCATAGTCCAATGTTTGCAAGATTTCTAAACCCATACAACTACCGACCTATATGGAAACCTTCTACAATTGTTTATGTAACTTCTTTCTCCAGTTTGTTTAAAAAGAGGTCGCAACCGATGTTAACAAGTCATTGAATAACTTTAATCTTGTTGTTGATCCTTTGTTTTAACTTAAAATTATCACCAAAATAGACTTGTTCCACTCATTAAAATAGTTCGTAAGTAATTTGTAAGGCCTAGGTTCAATGTTATTAAGCTTCTTATTTGCATACACGCATATAGAGTGACGCTTCGATTGAATCCTAAGGAGAGAATCAACACAGTAGCATCTTGAAAGAGAATTCCCCAATTTATGTTTATAAACACATGACTCTATCGGCCTTTTGAAAACCTTGTCTCCGTTGTTCCACTTAGGACCTCTCCAAATGAATTGCTAGTGATATAAACTCAAACAAAAAGGAAAATAACTACTGGACTAAATAAAAATTCATTTTAATAAACAATAAAATGTAAACAAGACTATTATCTTCTATGAACTAATTGTTAACTTAAATATATCTCCACTATGAAATATTTTTATCAAAGTTAAAAAAAACCTAAGCCAAATGTCAAGGTATTGTCTATTTTGAGATCTGGTGTGTAATCTCTCACAATTTTTTTTTGCTTTTTTAAGAAAATCACACATGGAGATTGTCAATTACTATAGTTTTGAAGTAAATATATGATATAAATGCACATATTTCAAGAATTGAAAACATTAATATCACATATTTACTTCAAAACTATAGTAATTGACAATCTCCATTTATT
>Ga0228710_1000435_pt1 | contig 51705 bp, 36 predicted proteins | sample MedpolnodulmetaG_FD_177995 | JGI IMG/M metagenome (GOLD analysis project Ga0228710, IMG submission 177995) | Root nodule microbial communities from Medicago polymorpha collected in Santa Monica, California, United States - pink nodules | ecosystem: Host-associated > Plants > Roots > Nodule... | reverse complement strand
TTTTTTTTGACAAGGTCAGTTACTTGTTCTTAATTCACTTATGCAATATTTCAGTTTCAAATTCCATCTATAGGAATCCTTTGCCAAAAGTCTCATTTTTATCATATTTAATTTAAAAAATTAAATATTGACTTTTTTTACAAAAACAAGACGATATTCATTCATTTAAATTGATAGAATACATCAGAATCAAGATCGCTAAAAATATAAAGGATAAATCTACGAACTAACTCACAGTACCCAAGTTAATAGTATACAACGGCAAAATGCTTACAAATAATATGATAAAATCTAAATCACCAGAATGCACATGCTTCTGGATCTGCAACGTTGAAGTTCAAATCGTTGATAGAATATGTGATTCACTGAAGTTGTCATGTCAAGATGAACCAAACAAACACCGCAACAAGATGCGAAATCAAACAACACCACACAAGACGACGAACAACACAACGCCGCACTCAGACGACGAAATCACGAAAAAATACCAAAAAAAACACTTGATATATGTGGATATCACTTATTTAGATTGAAAAAAAGGAGAAAAAAGATGCAGAAGGGTAATTCTAGGTCAAAAAATGACCTAAAACCACCCCTCCTTGATTACATTTTTTGAATGTGCTAGCTTAATTTCTATCAGCTAGACTATCTGTTATTTACCATATATGTATCACATATAAATTAGCTTACCCATTATGTAATTGTTTTGTCAAACATATAACGAAAATATGTATTGACTTTGTCAAAAAAAATATATTGACTTCATATACTAAATGTCATTATTCAATAAATTTTCAAATCTATAGATCCATTTATTTCTAGGGGCAAATCTATAGATTCATTTGACAAAGATGTCGATAGAAATAGGATGCGAAAAAAAATTAAGAAAGCAAAGTCTTGAGTGTATTTTGATCCAATAAGAGAAGTTAGGTCAGATCCATAATACATTTCAATTCTCTTTGAATTTGCGAGGAAATTGACTTACAATATGCTTTGTGATTATTAAAATAAGGTGAAATTTATTTGAAATTTGTTTCAGATGATTCATTTGATAGCCCCTGCCCTTAGTTCTCTTTGAATTAGGAGTATATTATAGAAATAAACAATTCATCCATATTTGTCGAGTTTTGAACCTTATCATTACGTTGGATCTAACAATTTCAGCAATTTTCTTTGTCACGGTTAAGACTTGAGGACAACCATTCATTGATATTATTAAGGAAAATACTTAAATGATTGAGTTTTGATAACATCGATGACTTTAGTATATTTAATTGATAAATAAATGTTAAAATAAACCATTTTAATGAGAAATAATGATTGGTTAGAAAAGATATAGAGATAAAGTTATTAAAGTCATCAAACTCAAAGTCGCGGAAATAGAACCCTATTTATTTTTATCAAGTAGTCTAGTAGTTAAAAATTTATTTTTTAAAGATAAGGCTTAAGTGCATTTTTGACCCCTTAACTTTTAAGAAGGGTAAAAACAAAGGGTAAAAAATGCTACTTTTTGTAAAACAAAGGGTAAAAAATGCTACTTTTTGTAAAAATAAAGAGACATTGCAAAACTACTGAGAAAACGTCATGTGTCCTAAAACAAAGGGTAAAAAATGCTACTTTTTGTAAAAATAAAGCGCTAATAGAGCATATTTCACAAAAGATAAAAGATCAAAAGAATATATTTTCCTAAAGATATATAAGGTAAAAAAAAATATTACCTAAATTTAGATGACAAAATTGTTATTTTTTAAGAAGACTAAAATTGCAACTTTTAAAAATTAAGGGCCAAAATATATTTAAACCTAGATATAAATAGATGGAGAGTTCAAAGTTTGAACTTTAACCTCTACATTTATAATATAACGTTTCTACGCAACTATGCTCACTCCAAATAAAAAAAAAGGAACAAGTATAAAATGGAGAGGATCTTAACAACACTCAAACGTGGAAACTTATTATAATATGCTCTTTTTGACTCCATAAAACAGCACGTACAATAATTATTTCGTTCCTGCCAAAAAAACAAATTATCTCGTTAAATATTTTTAAAGGGTTGATGGAGAAAAATATAGAGAAATGAATTAACGGCTAGAAATGAAGAAAGTTGACGTCATGCTTATGACCTGGTTGAGTTGAGTTGAGTTGAGGTGGAAAGAGTCAAAGGACCCACCAAACAAGCACGCCTGCAACAGGCGAAAGGGACCTCTTCATACTACCATGAGTCAAAAACAGTAGAAGAATAAAAGGTTGACTAGTTTTTATTTTTTAATCTTCACACTTACCCATTCATTTTATTTGCCTTTGCCTTCACTTTTGTACATGCATGCATGTGTAAAAAAATACTTTAGATATATACATTTAGATATGTATCTAGATATATACTCCCTTCATTCTCAAATATAAAAAAATATTCCTTTTTTAAGTTCATTAAATAGTTAAAGTATTTGATCTACATTGTAAAATAAATACATTAATTATTCAATAAACCTAAAAAAAGAATATTTTCTTATATTTGAGACTGGAGGGAGTACATTCTTAAAGAAATACAGATTATGAAAGAGAAAAAAATTTATGTGATTGAGTCGTAAATACGTTTTGAATATTTTTTTCATAAAAAAAAAATGTTTTGAATATTGTAACAGATTTATAACTTAATATCTAAATATATATTTCATAAATAGGCATTCAATCAAAACACTTAAAGATGTTTTTCTAGAGAAATCACTTAAATTAAAGGAGAAAGTCTTACATATAAACAACATAAATAAAATTATTTCGACACATACACAACAATGAAGAAAATTAAATGATAAATAAATTAGTTATATTATTCAATATCATTAAACCAATTTATCTTTTAAAAAAATAAACATTTGTGTGATTGTGCTCAAACTTTTTGTATTTAGGTTTGTCCTTAAGCAAGTATTTATCTCACTTAAAGATGTTATTTAACCAATAACTTGAATACACCAATCAAATCACGTAATGATGTTTTTTTAGATAAATCACTTAAAGATAAAGATGTTATTTATACCAATAATTTGAATACACCAATGTAAAACATTTTTACAAGTACATTCAATCAAATCACTTAAAATGTTATTTTTTTTGGTATAAGTTTCTAAAATATAACTACAAATATTTTTATAATAGTGTATAAAAGTTCTAGTTTGATTTATCGATAAATTCTCTTTAGTGTATAAAAGTTTTTTTTTAAGAAGATAAGCAAATATATTAAAAACCAAGCTCCTCTAATATAAGATGTATCAAAAAAAGTTAAAGAATTCAAAAATTACAATAGAAAACCCCCGGCTACCATAACGTAGCCAATAAAAATAAAATTACATTACAACTTGGAAACATAATAAATGACTTAACAATCACATAATAAGGCTTGAGCCACCAAAAAGCTTGGAATTTAACCTTTTTCAATAAAGATAGAAGTTGTTCCAATTTATTGAGAAAATGCCTCATATTGCGATCCTTCCAAATAGTAAAAAGAGCTGAAATTCAAATAATGTTAAAAGCTAAACGAGACTTGTTGGAGAAACCCCCAAGATCTTCAAACCGAAGAAAATGTTCAAATAAGGAATCTTGAAGAGTCGTTGAAATGCATAACCAACCGATATCAAAAGCCAAAGTTGACGTCAACAAAAAACACAAGAAAAGACACAAATAATCCTGATCCTCCGTCAAATATTGAAATAACGATAAAAATAGATATTGTTTTATTAGATTTTTTTACAACAATTAATGATATTGATATAGTATTTTTTTCATTTTTAAATAATATTTTTTAATGTATTTTATAAATAATGTATATTTAACTGACACATTCAAATAATAAAAGACTACTAGTATTATACAAAAAAATACTAGAATAATTTCTTTTCGAATATATAGATAGTCACTATATTGACGTCATGCTCTTGTAATATTGAGTTATGCATTGTACAAATTAAAAAAAAAATAGAACTATTATTACGAGAAATATTTATCTGTTCTGTATATGCAGCGACGATGGTCACGTGTTATGCAGGTTGGCACAAGACACGTATCAGTATTTGAATGATGAGCTGCAATTCCATGATAACTTGGCCAGGTGAAGAATAAAAAAGATCAGAAAAAATTATTTAAATGCGACAAAAGGAAAGAGGGAAAACGATAAAGAAATGGGCAAATGAAAATTGAAAAGAAATTAAGTAACCTAAAATGGACACACGGATTTGTAGCCACGAGTCTAGCTAGATATAAAACTAGAACTAGAACTGGTAGAAGGCTTTCTCATTAGCACATGTGTTTTGTACACCTTGCTTTATTTAATTTGTTGATTTAATCAAAAGTGGGAGTGTTGTGTTGTGTCGTTGGTAAGCTTGTTGAGTCAACCCCAATGGATTGATCCTCTTACAAGACTCTAGATGATTTATGATCTATCCGATATGAAACACAGATATTTTTCAGATTAGGCGTGTCCTGATGTTGAACACGTATCGTGTCGGACACAGACAATCATAATTACACTGAATTATATAATTTTTTAAAATTGTTATCGGTGTCGATATGTCTATGTCAGTGTCGTGTCTGTATCCGTGCTTCATAGAATTTATCCTATCTTACTTACCTTGGCATTAGTTTATTCATTAATAATATAAGGTCTAATGATCATTTAACCAATCTAACTAATGTAAGCATTTGGTTTCCAAATGATTTAAGGATAATATATAAACATTTTTTAGGTTTGTTTTTACTTGAAGCAATCTCTATCAGAATTGACTAGCAAGTATGAAAGTCAATCACGCCTTCATCTTTCACACGGTGATCTTTGCATTTCAAAGAGTGACAAGAGTCCTTTGATAATCATTGGTTTTGTAGACAAAACGAAACTCCACCAAATTAATTTGCCTTGGTGCGGTTGACATGGATAACTGACCCTCGTTGATTTATATGCATAAACATTCCTTTTGTCAACATTTGGTCCCACATTGTAAATTAAATACTACACAATGTTTTATATTCAAACCAATTCCAACATTAAACGTCTATCTCATGGTGTTTTTTTTCCCTTCATTTTAGAAGAAAAACTTATAATATTTCATCAGATATCAATTTAAAGACTTATGATAGAACATCAATGAAATGAAAATGTGAGGAGTAACTAAGAATGGGTCTCTTCAACTAAGGTATAAGTTGTATCATTCACTTATTTTTAAGTAAATTCGACAGGAGAGTTTGTAAAATATAAATTACAATATCTTTTGCTTTTTATCTAAAATAGCACTGAATTTTGTGATTTCCTTCTGGCATTGATTGTAATAATCCACAACTTTCTCTACAACAAGCTCAAAATCAACATTATTGAGTTGTAGATCATATACCTAGTTTATGGTGTAACAATCCAAACGCTGGACTTTTTTTTAGAGGTCTGTATTAGAAGATGCACCCATAATATATTAATAAAATTTTATCTAAAAACTTTTTGTTTTTCTTATCCTTTTAAGATATGCATATTAGATGCACCATTTGTATATAAGAGATTCGGGGTCATCTATCACATGAGTAAACAATAATTTTAATCTCTAAATATTAAGGTGATATGACGATAGTGAATGAATTTATCAAAATTGCAAAAGCATCCTCAAATATCTCTTTTGGTTATAATGATAGAATTAAATTGTCTAACAAAAAACAAAATAACTAATTTAACAAACATTTGAAAATGTGTTTGCAATTTTGACACATTCAAATATTATAATGGCGGTCTCTCACACATCCAATGACTAAAACCAATGACCCATTGTCACATTTTACTAGTTAAAAGTTAAACACCATTTTAAAATTTATAACATACCGTTTTCCTAACGCAACATACTTGTTCAAACAGGTCTAAATTTGAGTAGTTCATGGCTATATGAAGTTGGGAATGGTTTAGGGAGCAGAGGATAAGACCATTTTGACTATTAAGTAGTCAATTCATTTTCTTTGTTGTTCTTTATTGGTATTAAGTGAAATCAAACACAACGAAAGAGTCAAAATACAATTAATTAATAATATTACGTGTTGTTTAAGTTAACAAGTGAAACCGTTCGAGTACTAACTTCTATTGCCTTAAAAAAGAAGTTAAAACTGCTCCTGCTATATATTTTTTTTTTTGAGGGAAACTGCTCCTGCTATATATATTGATCATAAGATAGCTCTGTGTATAATTGTATAAGTTAAGTAAATTGAATTCGTGTGAAACAAAAACAACAAATATAAGAAGACGAATGAACTAGAAGTAAGTACTAAATGACGTGATCCGAATGCTAATTATATTTTTTCAACAATTAGTTGACAAATTGATAGTAAACTGCTCTGACGCTAATAAAACAGGGTTTGGTTTCCTAAAAAAATTAAAGGTTTGGTTTCCTAAGAAAATTATTTAGAGCTTAGAGCTTATAATATTAAGCGTTAAATATGTTTTTGGTCCTTATAAAATAGGGAACTTCTAAGTTTAGTCTTTACTTAATTTTAATAGGTTTTTTAGTCCCTACAAAAAAAATTACTTCTAATTTTAGTCCGTGTTACAACAAAGTTTGTGTAATTATCCTTAAACTCTTAAATTTTTGAACGATTTTTTTGAGACAAGTTTAAAACACTGAAAGTTTCATTTACTAAAATTTAGAATTTTTTAACATGAAACGAATTAAATATGAATGTTTTAAAACGGCAAAAGTTAAAGATAAAATTAACAAAATATGAACGTAGAAATCAATTTTTGCGACAATTTTTTGTAGAGGAACTTTTAGTAATGTTCTTAACACGTATGCAAAAAAAATTATTCAAAAACTCAAGAGTTTAAGCATAAATTAAACAAATTTGAATTGAAGAGGAACTAATACTGAGTGCAGGAAAAAAAGTTAGGGACTAAAAGAATTATTAAAATTAAGTAAGGACTAAACTTAAAAGGTCCCAATTTTATAGGGAACAAAAACATATTAAACTATAATATTAAATATTTATGCTTTTTTTAATGTGACATAAATATTTATACTATAAAAACAAGTAATTAGTTGCATATTTGTCGATTGTTTTCAACTTATTTTCTTGAAACGAATTATTATAATATGAATGGACTTTCTTTAAGCAAACTATCTATTCAGAAACGCGAATCTCTTATTCCTTAAAGTTAATCCGAATGCAAAATATTGCCCTAGATTTAACCTAACTTCAATGATTAATTTTACTGTATTACCCCTATTTAATTAACCCTATTTAATTTAATCAAAATATTATTTTCAAATATTTCTAAAATCTCTTATCTCTTATTCCTTAAAGTTAATCCGAACGCAAAATGTTGCCCTAGATTTAACCTAACTTCAATGATTAATTTTACTGTATTACCCCTATTTAATTAACCCTGTTTAATTTAATCAAAATGTTATTTTCAAATACTTCTGAAATCTCTTATCTCTTATTCCTTAAAGTTAACCCGAACACAAAATGTTGCCCTAGATTTAACCTAACTTCAATGATTAATTTTACTGTATTACCCCTATTTAATTAACCCTATTTAATTTAATCAAAATGCTATTTTCAAATACTTCTGAAATCTCTTATTCCTTAAAGTTAACCCGAACGCAAAATGTTGCCCTAGATTTAACCTAACTTCAATGATTAATTTTACTGTATTACCTCTATTTAATTAACCCTATTTAATTTAATCAAAATGTTATTTTCAAATACTTCTAAAATCTCTTATCTCTTATTCCTTAAAGTTAACCCAAACGCAAAATGTTGCCCTAGATTTAACCTAACTTCAATGATTAATTTGACTGTATTACCCCTGTTTAATTAACCCTTTTTAATTTAATCAAAATGTTATTTTCAAATACTTCTGAAATCATAAACAACAGATCACTCTTAAATCCAATCCAATCCTATTTTCGCTCCTATTTTTTTGAAATTAGAGATCGCTCCTATTTTGTTAATAGATCGCTCCTATTTTTTTTTGAAAAAACAGATCGCTCCTATTGATCCAATCCTTACTTAACAAATTATCCTATTTTCCTACCTCATATGATACAATACAATAATTCTGTTAATAGATCTCTTTCTTACACTCATTTAACGTCTCAACACTTTAGCCATTGGGTAACATTTTATAAGATACATAGTTTATTTAATATGTGTTGATTTATAAATAATTTATGCGAATATTAAACAATACATCAGACTCGTGCGATGCACGAGCCAAAAGTCTAGGAAGTCATGAAAGATGACAAACAAAGAGGATCAAGTTCCCCTAACACGGTTTAGTGTTGTATCAGTATCTTTTTAATGTATTTTCTTTTTTAACTTGGACTACATGCTACCTCATGAGATACTAACATTTTATTTTACAGTCAAACCAAACATTTTTTTTACACGTAAATTTTTTTGTTGTCATTATAATATTATAAAATTTGCACTTGATTATGTAACTTAATAAGCTCTTCTAGTTTGATTAGCCAACTACATAGGATAACAACTAATTACTTAAATCATTAAGCAATTGTGAAAGCATGTGAGAAGACTTTCTCAATACCTTTTTTTTCTTCTTATTTCCATTTAATGTTATTTTTTTTGGTTAAGAGTGTAATCTTTTTGTAGAACAACATCAACTAAGTAAACAAAAATTAAAGAAATTTGTTCTTCTCCCAACAAGTTTTGCTCGCGCCCAGCTGAAATACCGAAAATATTCATGCGTTAGTTAAGTAATTCAAGTGTTAAAATTTGCGCAACTTAACTAACGCTGCGTGAGTTAACTCACGCAGGGGTATTTTGGCCCGCGTGAGTTAACTCACGCCCATTTGCAGCTAGGGAAGATTAGGCTCAGTGGCGGATCTAGAGTTATTTTCTTGGGGGTGCCAAAATTGTATGAAATATTAAGTTGTTTGATATTAAGAGCAAAATTGACAACTGATTCAATGATATATTTTGCTTGAATGCAGAGTAGGGGGTGCGGGTTCGATTCCCGTAAGAGCCTTTTTTGGAACAAAATGCCAAAATTGTATGAAATATATATTAAGTTGTTTGATATTAAGAGCAAAATTTCCAACTGATTCAGTGGTATATTTTGCTTGAATGCAGAGTAGGGGGTGCAGGTTCGATTCCCATAAGAGTCATTTCCACTGCGCCAACTAAATGCTAGTGTTAACATTGTGTCTGATCTAATATATATAGAAAAGTTGGGGAGTGCCTTGGCTCCCATGGGTCCTAACCAAGATCCGCCACTGATTAGGCTTCAAGTGCCTTTTCAACCCTTTGATTCTAGTCAAAGAGGATACCACACGTGGAATGTGTCTTGTCTAGACCTCTTAATACAATCACTTCATTCTTCTTAGAAACCCACTCTTTACAAGGAGTCTGGTTGGTATTTTTGATGAAAACTTGATTTGATTATACGGTATAACCTCAGTGGATGATAATAATGTTAGCCCAGGTGTTAGTACCTGGTCCTAGCCCAGTGTATGTAAAGTATATTTAGAGCAAGGAGAAAAGGTTGTTAGTTAATGAGTGAGGTGTATTGGGATAATAAATATAGGTTAAGTTGTTATGATAGGGGGCATGCAATTGGTGTGTTAACTAGTATTGTCCTGCTTGTTATCTAAATAGTAAAAAAATTAGAAGCAAAAAACGTGTTCGAAATATCCCCCCTCCTTTCTTATGTAACCCATATAATTCGGGCTCATGCCTTTATTTGGTGAATTGTTGTCTAGCTCATCAATATTTGGTGTCTATGCTCTCTCGCGGTTGATGACTCTTATGTTTTTTGTGATCTTCTCGTTGAAACGCAAATGCATATCTTTTTTGTTTGCTCAAAGAATAGTAGTTATTGGAAATTAATTCGCATTCATGACACTTTGCAAATGCTTACAATTTGATGACTATATGGAGTTTATGGAAGAGTTGTAACACTAAACTAAAGGAAGCCACTGACACCTCTCTCATTGTCGTAGTCACACAAGAGGTACACAATGAAGATCTTGATCATTCTTGTACCAAGCCACAATTAGGCATGATCAAATGTAATGTGGACGTCAAAAAATCTATCATGGGGTACAATATGTGTTTTTGAGACTCTACACGATCACTTTTGATGGGCAAATCAGATTATTCTTACTCATCTACGACCACTCTAGAGGTCGAAGTTATAGTCTTATCAGAAGCTATCAAAGTAACCATATCAAGTGGAATGCATGTTGTTTTTTTTTGAAACTGATTTCAAAACATTATCTGATACTCTCGCTGATAAGTGCTAGAAAGTAGTAATTCAAATGAAGATTTAGGGCACTTTTGTTACTTGTTTTGCAAGTTATTAAGGAAAAAGCCGAGAGATAAGTGATTATGGTCCTTTTACGCTTTATCTATCTTACTTTACCTAATTGTGCAGGAAAGTTACTCAAGGCACTGAGCAAAGAAGAAAAACAAGAAAACAAATACAAAAAGGCAAAAGATGAGCAGAAAGGCACATTCACTCGCCCCCAATGCGCCCCCAACTCGCAGTGGCGAGTAACATCAGCAAGAAATAGGCAGAGAGGCACATTTACTCGCCCCCAACTCGCAATGACGAGTTATCAAAGGAACAACATAGGCAGGAGCACAGTTTTACTCGCCATGGCGAGTGAAGTTACTTGGGAGGCGAGCTAGGGCGGCTAAACTCCCCATTGATGACGTGGCACAAACCCACTGAGGAAGAAACATCTACTCGCCATGGCGAGTAGAGGAACTCGCGAGGCGAGTTGATGCAGATGAGAAATCTTATAAATAGCCCTTGATCATTTCTTAAAAAGGGGATAGTTAATTTTTATTGCAAAGAAACACAGAAGGATACTTAGAGAGAGAGAGATAGGGCTTGTTCTTCATAGAGTAAGAGTGATAGAAGTTGGATTCTTCCTCATTTGGTGAGAAATCACAAAGTTGTAATGAATCTTTCCATTTCAATTCATTCTTGCAAAGCTTCCATGACAATGAGTAGTTAAATCTCCATTGTTGGGATTAGAGGTACTTGATCTTAGCTAAACATGTAATCCTTTGATCTATAAATGTATGGTTCTAGTATTTTATTTGATATGGAGATTATTCTTTCACTTTATTGTTCATGTTTGATTTAATTGTGATTGAAAAATACTTTTGAATCTAGGTTTAGAATAATCCTCTATCCAAACATAAATTCTAGACATGGAATTGATGTTTAGATAACCCATCTTTGTATTCGAACTTAATGCTTTCCTATCATTTAAGAGATTGAGAAATCATCGATTGAATGATAGGAACGACTCTTGGATCGTTTAATAGTGCGAGACATCGACGATTAAACGATACAATTGAAGTCGCAATATTATTTGGACACGAATGATATTGACGAGGGATACGTGGTAATATCAAAGAAAAGCTAGAATCCATGCATGATCTTTAGGTTACGTGTGGTGCTTGATTAAGGAACTCTAATGCTAACAAGTTTCACGCCCTATTAATCTCAAGTTTTAATCTTATAACATAGCTACTTATAGATTTTAAACAAACAAACAAATTACTCTTTCAACTTAGAATGATAATTGATGTCGAACAATCCATGATATCACACTAGTCCCTGAGGAGACGATATATAAATACTTACTTTTGATAGACGTAAAAATACTACATCACTCGCCAACAACAATGCCCCTCTTAACGAGTTTGGTAACCCTATATCTCAATGTAGAAGCCTCTTATTTGATAGAAACTACTTTGTAGTGTCATAAGTTTGGAAGAAAGTAAATAAGGTTGCCTATAATATTGATAGAGCATCCTTGTTCCACCCTAGTCCCCATATATTCTATTATGCATCGCCTATTTTGTATCAATTGATTTTGAATTGAATGAATTAACTTTTCTTTTGCTAACAATAAAAAATCACTTCGGTTGTTGTATGAATACGTAAATTTCAAATAATTTGGGAAAAATCACATACCGATAAATAATAAATATATTAATGCACAAGCCATAAAATAATTACATCATTATCTCTCAAAAAGATGTAGATTACATAAACTATACCATTCCTCACATAAATAAACTATACCATTGTTTACATTAAGAGTTACACACACCTCAACACTAAATATTATAATTTTGAGGAGTACTATGAACACTCTCTTTTTAACACTCAATTTTTTATTTGGTAAAATTTATGTGAGTACCACTCTTTGGTTCATACTCTATGCGGTTGTATATTTGATTATTTATAAAAAAAAAAACATTCAATGTTTTTTTAGTGAGGGCATTGCATAATATTCAGTGTGAACAAATATAAAATTACTCAATAACTAATAAAGAAAACAAAAATTATTTGAGATAGATGCCCCAAAAATCATTTTCTTTTCTTTTTTCACTTTTAATTAAAAAAACATTCATATTGTTTTCAAAGATTTTCTAGAAAACATCTCAAAAAAATGATTTTTTTTCTCAAATAAATGGGCCAAAGGTCTTCAAATGTTATATTTAGACTTTTCACATTAAAAACATGTTGATTTTGAATTTACAACACCACAATGTTATATGTTGATTTTCAACATTTTCGAAATTGTGTTTCCAAAAGCTCCAATAAACACAAAAAAAAAATATACCATAACAAATGCAGAAGAATTTCAAACTCCACCGAATTTCTTCAAAGTTAAACAAATAATCAAACAACAATTAACTATTGTTTTGAAGCTAACCATAGTTGATTACCATTGAGAATATTTTGGTCGGTTTGAAATGTTTGTGAGCAAAAAGTAGGTGCCTAAAGAGCAATTTTATTTGAAGATTATCTTCTCTCCTCAATAAAGAAAGTAGGTTGATATTAGTCCATTAAGACTTGGGCCATAATAACTAATAGATATTGAATGGTCAAAAACGACGTCGTATGAAGCAATTCTCATGTTCAAATACACACTTCAGAGTCTTATCATTTCCAAATGGCATTGTTACAAACTTGTCTTCCATCTCTGAAAATGGCCACAATTTCCTCTTTCACAATCTCCTCCAAAACCCTAACCCTAAACTTACCTTACCACACCAAAACCCCAAATTTCAACTTCAATCCTCTCTCTATCAAATCCAAACCCACTTCCCGAATTCAAGCAGTACTCGATGAAGATTACTCCTCAAAGAGAAGCAGTAGCAATGAACAAAGAGAGACAATTATGCTTCCTGGTTGTGATTACAATCATTGGCTTATTGTAATGGAGTTTCCTAAGGATCCTGCACCTTCTCGTGACCAAATGATTGATACTTATCTTCAAACCCTTGCCTCTGTCTTGGGAAGGTTCTATTTTGCCCCCTTTTGCTTTTAATTTTCTTTTTCATTTTTTATTTCATAATTTCGAATAAAGTTTTAATTTTTATGATTTTTTTTGTTAAATGAAGGTTTTGTAGTTACATGGGTTTGGGTTAGGGAATTGGGGATGGTTGTAATTTTTTGATTGATTGTGTTTTAAAGTTGAAAGCTTTGTTTCAATTTGGAAATTGGAATGGACATAGATTCTTATGTATTGTATATTTTGTAATATTGTAGGATATATAGCAATAGTGTCACACATAAATATTTTGTTTAGCATGGTTCAAATATGACTTAATTGGGCTACTATGAAATAGAAGAATACTCTAGGTGTGGTTTGTGATAGAAATGTATGTATCAATCGTTTTAGAGGAAAGTTTTATTGCATAGCTATGAAATCTACAATATTATTTGAAAGTAAATATTGTGCAGTAAAGAACTAACCAAAAAGTAAGTAAGTGTTGTAAATGATTGATCACCAGTCACCGAAGACAAGATATGATTAGGAACAGAATCATTAGAGAAGTAGGGTAGTACAAATTACGGTAGTCTCGTTTAAGGTGGTTTGGAATTTACGGATAAGACCTATAGAAGTATACTTGAGGATGGTAGACCAAATGAAAGATAGTACAATAGTTAGAGACAAGGTGTGACCAAGGAAAATTATGGTCCAAACCTTTTAGAAAGGTTTCGAGTTAAATCGCATAATATTATATATGGTTCTTATTAGGGCATTGTGACTCATGTGACCTATGTAGAATGTCTCTGGTAGGGCGAGCATTGGATGCAGACGTGAGTTTATAGAAGCTACTAAGTGGTAGCTTTCATGTTAGAAGTAAAAATATTTACAGATCTGCCACCCTAGACGTGAGTTTGAGAAATTAGACATGGAACCTAACATCTTGTGGATGGCCGTCCCTTCTTGTGGGAAAAGAATTTGGTTATTATTGTAAATAAATAGTTGATTGGTGGATGGTATACAATGGTAATAATGGATTCTATTTTGCGGGGGGCTTGTATGTGGAAAACAATGGATTCTGTTTTGTTCAACATGGTAATGATGGTTTCTTTAGACAAACCTGTGTAATGATGAATACAATAGTAATAGATGTGTTTGTGGTTGTGTATCAGCATGGAAGAAGCTAAGAAGAACATGTATGCCTTTAGCACCACAACTTACACTGGATTTCAGTGCACTGTTGATGAAGCAACCTCTGAGAAATTCAAGGGTAATGTTTCAATTCGGAATTTGTCTTCTTGACAATCTTGCTAAGTTTCTTGGTGAATTATTGCTCTTTATATCTTATTTATGCTTGTCCTGCTTATAGGTTTGCCTGGTGTTCTCTGGGTACTTCCAGACTCGTACATAGATGTTAGAAATAAAGACTATGGAGGTTACTTTCTCAATTTTAACCTAATTTTTCATGTGCTCAATATCTACCTCTTGAAAATCTTATTGCTAAATATCAATGCTTTTAAATTTTAGGTGACAAGTACATCAACGGGGAGATAATTCCTTGCAAGTACCCTACTTATCAACCAAAACGCAGTGGATCAAAGAATGACAGTAAAAGGTATGAGAGACGGAGGGATGGCCCTCCTGCTGCTGGGCGTCAAAAGCCAAGACAAGAGACAGCTGCCTCAGATTCATCCTCTACATGAGGTAATCCATTCCATTCTCTGTTCCACCATGGATGTTACTGGTCTTATCTTTCCTGATATGTTAAGTTATACCTATATGAACTATCAATGATTCATGTCATGGCTTACTTCCCTTCAAGGGAGAGTTAAGATTTTTTTTCTAATAGGAAATGAGAATTTGATTCCTTTGAGATGGAAGTTCATTCACTGGGTTTTTATCAATTTGTTAATTCTTCCCCAACTGTTCTGTGAAGTTCCATTAGTTGTTCCCGTGCATATTGTTAATCACATCTTATCAAACTCTACGATTACTTATAATTTACTTTTGTTGCAGCATTCATGTGATTTTCAGTTTTGTTGAGAGTAATTCCAAAACAAAGGATTGTTCCTCCTTAATCACGCGGCATTATCAAGCTCATATAACTCCTAGAAGCTGCTCAAACCCATATCAAATTCTCACTAGATGCATAGTGTTATATAAGATTTACAGCATACTCAAATGGGCATTTCACAAATTATCTTAGGAATATGTGCTTTTGGACTGTGTGACTATGAGATGTAAGACTGGTGTTAGGGTTGTTTGTCTGTAATTTGGAGTTACTTATCGCTCAACCATGTTGTGCTTTTGTGATAAGTATTTCCTTGGAAGACCATGACATTTTAAACACATAAAGTGACTGTTAGGAACACAACTATTGTTTCAGACAATGTGCATATTTAGCTCTAGGTGTCATGGTGCATAATTACATCAGCCATGATAATCATACAAGTATGTATTAGCTTACTTAACGGATTTGATAATATCTATGGCCCTATGGGTATCACGAGTAACCATAGATGTGTTAGAATATGAATTTTTTTAAAAAAAGTCAAGACAAAATTCTATATATAGTTACTTTTTGCAAAACTAAATTATATACTTTTGAAACTAAAATAGAACACCTAAAATTATAATAACAATAGCACAATACATGATCAAACACAATTATAATGAAATAAAATTAGGACAAATTTTTTTTTGAAAAGGCAAGAGTCCAAAGACATAAAAAAGGAATAGAAAACGATCCAAAAGATGAAATGTCTTGCAGATTCCGGTCTATGTTAGAGGTACTCGTATATATTATTAAAAAAAGGAAAAAATAAATACAAAAAAGAACTGGGGGACATAAACATAACCCAATCAATCTACACAAAGTGTATGTCAACCCAGACGGGTAATACAAAGAAATAAAAACAACACCGGTTGATGTCTAACAGGCGGTGTATGGACAAATTGTCAACACGGAATGAATCCAAGAACCAACAAGTCCTGCGACAGCAACAAACCTAACGTCTCTTTTGAGCCAAACAGTCCAACATTAGGTAGACCGATGAGGATTTTGAAACCACATCCAAGTTGTATAGAGCCAAACTTCGTGAAGGTGAGAGATTCTACCGCCAACACGGATACAAAACCCCACGCCTACAACCCATTATGCTGCGACGGAAAGCTTCACGACCATTTCTATCCAAATCCAATAGAAAGCAACTCAAAACCAATTGAAGCCAGATCGAGGGATGGTCATCAATGGGTCTGAGCACCACGAGCATCGCCAACACGGTAACACCCGCATCCACCATTCGCAGCAACAACAGACAACAAGTGCATGACCATTTCTAGCTTAGAAGACCTGTTACGAAGCATGTCTATGATCTTGGAGGAGCAATACAACGCTGAGCATGCCAAACCACCAAAACACACAAAGTGGTACGATCAACACACGACATCGAACCACCACCGCGACGGAGCCAACACACGGCATCGACCCCAACAACGTGAACAAAACCTAACATCCGCGACAGAGCCAACAATGATTTTAAAATACCAGACTCGGATCTAAACTGAGATTACCCAAATCGAAACCGGATTTTTCAAAAACCCATTGAACAGAGAATGAGTTTTAAAACGAAACCGCCGAATCTTCGTGGAGACAGATCCGGTTTTGAAACGACGACGGAGGAACAACACACCCACGCCGTTATAACACCCTACCTCAGAAGCTACAACCACCAAAACAAACAGAAACAACCGCCGCTGGAAGAGCAACAATCGACCCAAGAAAGGAGATCTGCGGCGGCTCCAACGGAACAAGGATGGTGCGGAGCAAGAACCCGTCGCACCACCACCTACCAGAGTTACATGGTGGAAAGGGTTTGGATGAAAGGGTTAGTTGCGGCGAAAAGAGAGGTCAGAGAACAGAGGGTGCGATAGTATCAATATAGTCTTTGATCATAAAAAAAATATTTCACAATTTGTTTGTATATAATTAGGATATTTAAATGATTTTATATAGGGCATCTATGACTATGGGAACATGAAGCTTAATGCTTGTTGCATCTCATGTCAGTAACTGTAAATCAGTTCATAAAAATATTGATCGAGATATTTAAGATTTATTGAGATTGAGTGGATTGGCATTTTTCAATTTATATTTTTCTCATATGCATGAGATCTCTGTTTAAATAATTAAAAGACTCAAGCCTCTCCCTTTCTCAAGCATCTCCCTTTTTGTCAATTGATATTTTTTTTCCTAAGAAGTCTATCATTACTAAAAAGTTCAAATTCTTATATCCAGCGGGGTTTATTTATATTCGCAAATTGGAGTCATTTTGTCACCCTCATGGTTGAGTTTTAGTTGGGGGATTGCTAAACGCATGTAAAAATGCATGTTACCAACCATTTTTTCTTTCTTTTTCAAAACACATGTAAAATGAAATAATTCTCCACAGTTAGCATTAACTTGACAAAACTACTAAAATTAAAGATTCTTTTTGTGTCACAATCAGACCGCCATGTTTTAATTGGGTCTGCAGTATCCATCAGCCAATAGCCATCGTTGATCCCAATATCTCCAATCATACAATTGAAAAGCTAGTCCTAACAACAACTGTAAACAAATGCACTGGCCCTTGCTTTGCTGGTTAGAATTGATATGTTATGTCCCATTAGTCCTACTTCATGTCCTACTCAAAACCTTTACTTTTTTAAAAAAAAAATTTGAGCTTTTTTTTTAATACAAATTTTAATGACTGGTAGTGATAAAATTTCAAGTAGTTTCACCTAATCTAGCTTATGTGATAGGCTAAAAAGATTGGTGGCAATTCTTTAACTAGATATAAGTACTCTTTAAAGCCATGAATGACTTTTCAATGACTTTATGTCAAATGAACACTTGGTAAATGTTGACACATGACACATGCTAGAAAATGGGTTCCTCATGTGCAAAGTGGCAATCTTACCTTTCATTGCATGTGGACAATTTAGCATAGATAAGAATTATGCGGTAGGTAGGGGAAGAGTTGATCCAAAACTCATGTCATAGTGGCAGATGCAGTAACCACTTTTGAAGTTTTCATCTTCAATCTCTTATGAAGCATGGCCTACTACAACTCTTCCTATTCTGGATCTGATTATTATGGTGAGAACAATTTCAACTCTTATGCTACCAATTATTATGATTATGCACAAGTTCCATCTTTTATGACTTACAATAGCTATGACTATAATCAACCAAATTATGCCTATGATTCAAGTTTATGTTTTGCTCCAAGTAATAATTACCCTGATCATAGTTATAACCAAACCATAGCATATTCTGCCACAACTTTTAGTGATCCAAAATATCTTGTGTATGATCCCAATTATGGTATGACTCAGCTTGTGCTATCTTACTCAACCTTGGAATTCAATGAGCCTGCATTTGATGAATATGATCCAACACCTTATGGTGGTGGATATGACATTGATCAGACCTATGGTAAGCCTCTTGCACCTTCAGATAAAATTTGCTATCCTCGTTCTGGTTCAACTTCAATTCCAACTCCAATTCCAATTCCAATTCCAATTCCAATTGCTCTTCCGGTGGAAGATACAAAACTTGATGAGAAAGTAACCATACCACAAAAAGAAACCATAGACCAAAATGCTGTAGAAAAGCCACAGTTACAAGATAGTGCTATAAAAGAAACTAGTGAGGCTTATGAAGGTGAAGAATCTGAAGATAGTGATTATAGTGAGGAAAAAGATGAAGATGATGATTACAATTCAGGGTCTAGTTATGGAAGTGGGTTTGGTGAGCGTGAGATTGAGATTGTGAAGGAAGTGACTCCTCCTCAATATCCTAGTGGATATGGATTGGAAACTTTGGATATTTGTGAAAGCTTGTTTGGGACTTGGCCTTGTTTGTCAAAAATGAAGAGAGAAAATTGTTGTAATGTAGGCATTCATAGAGGAAATAATTGTGAGGAGAATATGTGGAAAGAGACTGCAGATTATTTGTTTGGGAGTCCATATCCATATGGTGGGAGAAGGGATGATGATTATGGAGGAGAACTTGTCTATTACTATGAAAGGCATTGATTTCAATGATGAACCATGGTGAATGGAAGAATTTGAAGTTGTAAAGTTTGTCTCTGTTGTAATAATAAATGTAACAATTTGATTGAAAGATGTGAAAAGAATAAATTTTCATGTTAACTTGCTGTGTCCTGCAGTTCTAGTGTAAGAGCCAATAATTTGATGAATAATGTTTTCCGCATGATGCTTTTTACAAAATGATATAGAACATTGAATCCATCATATTTTGCAATCCAAAATTAGGCAACACTATAGGGGAAAAATTTCACACCTCAAATACAAATTCAGATGTACACATAACAAAAGAAGTAATTTTTATGGTGTCTGAAAATATACTTTTGGATAATTTATGCAGCTTAAAAATATTCTTCTGAAAACATATGATGTTGTTTAGTAGTAAGAAATTGAAAAGTAGAGTCCAAATCCATCATATTTGAGTCATCTATGTTCTATATGATTTTGTTCTGAGTAGGGTGACCTATGAAGCATGAATACTCCTTGGATTAGGCGTGTTCTGATGTCGGACACGTGTCATGTCCGACACCGAGACCGACACTTGTATTTACACTGAATTATGTGATTTTTTTTTCAAATTATTAACTGTGTTGGCGCGTCAGTGTCCGTGTTGGTATCCATGTTTCATAGAGAATGACAAAATGAGTCAATCAGCATAGTTCACCCGCCCGCCCTTATATTTGTGGATCAACCAGTCTAAATTGGGGTTGCCAACTTAGACAGGTGAGTTGAAACTTCCATCAAATATCAACTTAATTGGTCGAGCTCCAACACTTTAACTCACACATCCTAAAACTACAACTTAAACTATAACTTAACTATCTGACCCATTGGTAATATGAATTGTTCTTCAAATTCAATTCACTGTTCATTTATACAAGAATAATAATAGGAAGCAAGGAGCGTGTTGCTTGGCCCACCTGATGTCATACATAGTGCGTTTGATTTTGCTAAAAAACAAAGGATTATGTAACCTTTTTTGTGCTCTCATTGATTTAGAAAATGGTAATGAGACTCTACAAAACATAAGAGTGGACAAAAAGAAAGTCATTCTCTCACTAAACTGTGATACAACTTTTTGGCCACAACACAATAAAAAAAAAAACCAAAATACCAATTTTGCTATCCAACATAAAAAATATTACTATATCTCTCTCCGATACAATTACGTCTTGTCTAGTAATGTCATATCATGTACTCCCTCCAATTCTTATTATAAAAAACAAAACCAAAAAACATTAAAAAAAATCAACGCAATCATTAATTGTGAAACATTAAATACACCCGCTAATATTAAAAAGAGCGCTGCTATACAGCACGACAAACTCTACACACAAAAAGCCGCACGACATGTTGAATTGCATCCAAGTAACTTAAATAATGGATTTCTTTTTGGTTATTCATGCTTTTGTATACTATTAACCAACATACATAACCACTTCCAATATTTAATTATATACAAAAGCAGTAGTATATATTAAAAAATAATGTTACCAAAGCAATTGTGAGGTAAGACACATATATAGACCACCGAATGGGATGTTTGTATGATTTTTCATAAGAAATATACAGTACAGGCAAGATTTGTCATTTTCTGCTGAATCCAAATTTTAAAAAAAATAGTAAATGGTAGTTAAAAACTTGTTCGTGCAAATTACACGACAAAAATTGTCGTGTATTTGAGCATTTTCCTATTAAAAAGAGAAACATTAAATGAGGGGTAAAAAAAACTTTTAAACAATAATTACACCTTCAAAGTTATAACATTTTATTATAAATAGGACCAATTTTATTTTTTTTAAAATTATCTTATAATAAGAATCAGAGGGAGTATTGTTTTATATATCACTTTCTGTTTTACTAATCAAACGCACCTAGGTATACAAAACCCTAAGAAGCTTAACCAAATTCATAAGTAGGACTTTGTATTGATCCAACACTCTTTTTTTACTCTTGATCCAATACTATAGGAAGCTAGGATTCTGCTTTATAGAGATCTCCTAAGGACAAAAAGTAATTAAAAGTCTTTAAAACCAAATTAACAACCCCAGTAATGAAGCTAGGGCCTTAATTTTGCTCCCACCATAATATAATGAGCGTAATTAGCGTCTAAAATCTTTTTAATTAATGCCTATGACCACATTCCCGCGCGCATGTTTATGTGATTACAGTAGATCCACATCATCCACTCCTATTCTTTGCTTAAACTTATAAGCTAAATTAACTACTAATCAAAGGAATTAAAAGAAGATCAAAATAATTATCCTCCACAACATTCGACAAAGCATGACTTGACTTTGGTATAATACAATGATACCCCATCAAAAAGATGAAGACAAAGAGAAAGAATTGATATGATTGGTCCCATTCCAAGCGCAAATTAAGGCCAAAGTGCCAAAGAATAGTTCAAAATATATTCAAATCAAATTCATTTTCAAATTTAAGACACTATCGTACAAAGATGTCACTACATATAAAAAACACATTAGAAATCGTAAAGGCAACGTTGTTTTCAACCGGCATGATTAATTAATTTTATATTATATAGTTTTTATATCCACCATTCAAATGATCGGTATCACCACCAAACAAACCAACTAATTTTCCTTACCATCATAATAATAATTGATTACTAAAATGTAACGTTAACTTTATTCCATTTTCAACTTTGGAGCTGTCTAATTTTTGTCACACTTCCTAGTCACATTACACAAAATTTGCCTCAGACAACAATTATAGATTGTAACGCAGGGTAGTTTGTTAATTTCACATGTACTAGCTTCTAGTCAAATAATCTACGTGAAACCAAACAAAAAACCTAGAAATTATATCAATTGTCCTCTCTGACTCCCACTTCTAAATACCAATCATAGTGTTCAAAAATAGTGCTGTCACATGTTACCTTAAAAACCCTCTTAAAACCTTATTCTGTGTCTGTCCACACTCAAAAAGCTACTACTCCACTTCATTAGCTTCTTATGGCACTCAGAATCAGATTTTTTGAAGCTATTTTTCTTGTTATTCTTGTTGCTTTGCCTGTGATAGATGCATATACTTCTCTTCAAGAGGTTCTTCGCGGTCATGGTTTACCGGTGGGGCTATTTCCGGAGAGTGTAAAATCATACAATTTGGATCAAAGTGGTGTTTTGGAGGTGAAGTTGGATAGTCCTTGTATTGTAAAGTATGAAACAAGAGTGTTCTTTGAAACTGTTGTTCGTGCGAATCTTAGTTTTGGTCAGCTTAAAGGGTTGGAGGGTCTTTCTCAAGAAGAGCTTTTTCTTTGGTTACCTGTTAAAGATATCATTGTGGATGATCCTTCATCAGGTCTCATTCTTATTGATATTGGTCTTGCTTATAAACAACTCTCTCTTTCTCTCTTTGAAGATCCCCCAATTTGTAGATCCCAAGGTAATCAATCGTTCTTTAGCGAAATTGGATCCTCTACCGACAGTATGGTGCGCTATTTGTAGCACCATACTGCGTGTCGTAGAGGATGCTATTTATTTTATTTATGCTTTGTGCATGCAATTTCAAATTTGTGAACATATAAAGTTTGGAATTTGGATTTATTTCAATTCTCATTTATATTTAATCTTCAAGAATTTATGAAATCATTCATTATGTAGAGTTTTCATTTTAAATTTGAATGTGTATGTAGGCCTCTCAATGAATATGGCTGGAAGGAAGAGTGTTGGATTTCAAGATCAGAGATAGTAGATTGGTTGTTTATTTATCTGGAAAGATGGTTTTTTTTGTTCAATTCCCAGTTTTGTTTTTTTGTTTGTTTTTCATTAGAAATAATTATACTTTGTAATGTGCATAGATCTCATGACTCATGAGAGAAATAGGAAGAAAAAAAATTAGAAACTGATGGCGGTGTTTATTGTAATTTCCGCAATTTTGTGTGCCGCTTTTATTACTAATCTTCAAGGAAAATTGTTTCATTTCATGTCATACCTATCATTTTATTTCTTTCCCTTTTATTTTAGTACTAGGAGGGAAACTGTTCTTTGAAAGAAAAGCCTACTTGATTCTATACTGAAAATGTTTAGAAAATCTACTAACTCTTACTGTTATTTTTATTTTGATGATTATTGAAACCAAATTTAACCATCCCATTTTGAGTGGTGAAAACCTTTGGTGGTCCATGTCAAAATTGAATGGATTCCCTGCTTGACTGCAGAAGATCTAAGTCATCCAATTTTGATCAGTGGTTTACAAATTTTTTGATTTATTTATTGAGCTTTAAATCTAGACTGTTCGATTTCAATCAAACGATCTTCAAATGCATTGATCGACTGCTAGACAGTAGGATTTCTTGACTGTAGGAAATTTGGGTCCATAGAAGGAATCATTAATCATAATTTGATAGACAAGATAAACATTGTATTATAATCATTAAGGTTAGTCTGATGTGAATTTATTTATTATATATATATTACGCCATTTTGCTTAGTTGTTTAGTATTTTCTAAGGACTGAGAAAAAATAAAATATATCAACTTGTTTGATTAGATTCAAATATTTAACATAAAGTTCCTCAATCCTCAATTCTCATCATCAGCCTTGGAAACCTATCTTCTTTTCAAGTCTAGCTGCTACTGTTTCTTGATGGAGGATATTGGGGTATAACTCATGGTTACCGATATTTTATAGTTCATGGGTAAATCTTGTAAACTTGACGATAGTCGTTACATACAAGTTATACTTTGTAAATCCTAAGCTTGATTAATAGAAAGGTACTGCATCCGTATTGCAGTGTAAGAGGTCGGCACAATTAGCCGAAATCCATGGTCAAACGTGTATGTACTTTGTCTGCATTTTTTGTATCCTTTTAACTTTTGAACCAGACTGCTGTTCTAATAGAGGACAAAGCATTTTCATGTTGAGCTCATATTCTAGAAAAATATTATTATGCACATAGCTTCAACTTGGTTGAAGTACACAGCAGGTGGTGCTTGTCACCCTTAAGTAGACAGCATAGATTCTTCTGTTGCTTTTATTTTAAGGTTTAAGCCCTCAACAGTTTTCTTGTCCCTCTCTTTACTCTCCCCTCCCCACCATCAAATTTCTAGTTGTATAAATAACAGCACAAGTATTCAGGGGAATCTTTAATTCTTTAGCCCTTTAACCTTTATAACAAACTAACAGATTAACTCAAACGTAGAGTTAACAGTAACTGTTGTTTTTCGATAACAGATAAATGCGATGCTGATAAACAAAATCATATCTATTTTTTTTTCTAGCCAATAATTAGATGCAAATGTATTGGATTTCATAAGAAGGATGTACAAATTAAAATCAAATAGTGAAACAAATTGCTTACAACAGTGACAGTAAAAGCACTTTACTGTTTAAAATATAAACAGTAAAGTGCTTTATATCTCCATGAATTGATACAAATTATTCAACAAGAAACCATGATATTTGAAAGTGTACTAAATGAAACTAGCACTAATTAACATTGACCAATGACTTGACAAGGTCTTGTAGATTGGAAAGACTTGGATTACTCTGGTAGTGAAACATGAGAGGAACCATTCTTGCAACATTAAGACAAAATTTGGTAAATGATGACGAAAATATTGGATTTGGGGTTATGATTTCTTGATTGAGACGTTTCCATTCATTTGAAATCATGTGAGCAACATGTCTTTGTGCCTCTTCAGCTGAAATCTCTTGGTGTTCATTCATGTAGCAATCTAGATATGACCCATCAAGACCGTTTTGATCTACACTCTGCAATTCATGCATAGATAATAAATCATATAATTAGAACATGGCATTTGACCAAAAATCTTGTTTCAATAAACAAATTAATATAATACTTTTGTGTGCATATGATTGAAAAACCATGCATGGTAGAATATCACATTATATCTTTTCAAGTTTCTCAATTGGGGTAAAGGGACCAAATGGGGCGCTAAAATGTGTAGAATAGATTACATCCATTTTACCTTACTTCCTTCCAAATCATCAGAAAGACGAATTTTTTTTGCTACTGAATACATGATATTTGGAAAGCCACCATCTAAAATAGCAATTGTTTCCGTAGTTACATCTTGAATGTGATCAAAGAGGAAGAACACATGAATAAGTACCACATGCACCCCTGGACTAACAATTCCATTGTTCAAGTACTCATCTGCCTTTGGCAAGTGACCTGAATTCAGCCAATGTGCATCTTTCAACACAGACTTTAAATATCGTATCCACTGTTTCACATAAATACTTCATTAGATATAATATATAGTTGGTAAAAATAATCGATATGGTGAAATATTTAAAAACACACGATTATTTTACCGATTTTTTAAGCGTATCTATAGGGTTCAATCTATGCTTTTTGTAGACCTTTTCAGCAAAATCATTGGTAATCTTATAAAGAAAACTTAAACAAATTTTCATGAAGTCTGGAAGTTCCTCTGTATCCACCAATTTCCATCTCAATTGAGAGAGCAATCCATTATAAATATTAGAATGATATATCAAAATAATTTTAAACATCTTTGGCAAGGTATACTTATATATATAAATATACTAAAACTTTTCTATATCAAATGAAATTAAATCTCAGTTATACGTGATCAAGCGATTGTAAACACGTTGTAACAAAAAAATTGATCGTAAACACGCGCGTACACACATATAAATAATCAATTGACTTCAAGAGTAATTCTATAAAAGTATTTCAAATATTGACCTTTAATTTTTAATTCAAATACCTTGTTACTAAGTCTACAAATAGAGTAAGCTGGTCTAGTGTCCCATGAACATCGAAAATGTCATCAATAACATAAACTAGAGAGATAACTTTGGTGAGCTCAATTCTTTGGTCTGAGAAACTTGGATCTGTAAAGCATACCATGGGCCACATGTAACATTTCAGTGGTTGATACTGAGCAAAGTTTGGCTACTTAGCCATCTCAAGGTCTTTCCACCATCTATTATATAAAGAAACATGTACCGTACGTCAGCGATCATTACAGTTAAATAACTAAAGCCTAAACTGCACTTTTCGCCCCCTAAGTTTCAAAATGTTGCGATTTTGGCCCTCTATTAAAAAAAATGGCAATTTTGGCCCCCTAAGTTTCAAAATATGTCTGTCTTTAATTTCTATATCTTCTTAGTCTTTCGCTATATATGTATATGGTTACTTTTTAATTCTAATTTCTATCATTAGAAGGTGTATTTAGTATACATTTTTCAGGTGTAATTGTTGATATATAATATGTACATATGTTCCTGTTATATGCAAAATATCCAAGGTTCAATTCCTGCTACTAACAGTTCTCCTTCCTCCTTACAAGCTAATAACTAACATTTGTCTGTCAGAAGAAAACAAAATATAGCATGTACGTATTTTGTAATGCTATGGTTTTTATTTTGCATATTGCAAATTGTTATTGTATCTGCATGTGCTCTGTATAATCAATGAATAAGAGGAGGGAAATCCATCAAAATCTTGAAGTTTTATTATTCTATATGATTAATTCTATCAACTTTTTGAAGAATGAAAGATCCTAACCTGATTTAACATAGTAGCCTCCTTATCTTAGCAAGCGAAATGTAAGTGCAATTTCATAGAGTTCATGGCTATGGACAAAATCAATGGCATTTCTGCTGAACATTTCATGGCTTTCCAAAATCACTCCCACCCTGACCAGTATATCTATCAGGAAGAGGAACCGCAGAAAAATTTAGAATAGTTTTCCAAACATTATCAGCGACACTTAAAACTCGCACATGAGTTCTATTTTCAACTACATCCAACATTAACATTACAACCTTATATGTTTTCGATGAATTATCAAAAACAAAAGAAAACTTGTAATCTTTATGGATGGCCATATCATGACTAAAACAATGCGCCAACTTTTTTGACATTGTACGTATGACAGGGTTCCAGAAACGGAACCAGACCTCTACAGGTTTAGAGATGGAATAAAAATTATAACCAAGCAAACAAAACAATCCATTGCAGGATCCAATAGCAAAGCAATCATCCGCATCTTGACATCGATAACAAAGGTTCTCCGGAAGGAGGATCAACGGGTTCTCAAGGATTAAACGCACCGAAAAGGGAATAACTCTGCTAGGGATGTTACCTCGGAATAGTGTCAAGTAAGGGTTTCGCACTGATCACTTAAGGTGAAGTTTGATGAATTCAGAATCAGAAATAATAGATTTCCAAGATTTGGATACGCACCTCATTCTCATAAGAGATTTTACATCGCAAAAGGAGAGAACTTCGGCGATAACGTCATAAGAGAGGATTTCCGATGACTCTGTGTCGGGTTTAGCACACGATTCAGCTGGAGGATTACTCATACTCGACAGAGACGGGAAGGTGGCGGCGGTGGTTTTGTCTATTCACGATTGGTGGATGAAGGCTAGGTCAGTTGTGGTGTCTATTTGGTACTTTTGATAACAAAACAAACTTAAATACCAAATAAAACATCAAAAGACATTAAAATTGATAAATGTTTATGGTATTGAAAGACAAAAATTTGTAACAGGTGATCTGATCATGTACATAAATACAACATTAAATTACCTCTCTTTTACTCACCAAACTAGCACAGAATATTTGAAACAAGCAAGATGATTAGACATCCATTGAGCAATCAATTATTTGAAACATTTTTCGTTTTGCCACTCTGTTTAACCAAAGAATTAAACTAACAGCCTCTACGGGAGTAGTAAATTAGACATAGACCCATGACACAAACCACAATTACATCAAAAGAAACAAGGAAACACTGAAAGTTGAATGGTTGAATTGGATGAAAAATTAAAAGAGAGATGGCATTTAAAGAAATGAATAAGGAAAAGGACTAAAATGCATAAATGTATTAGTGACATTCACATGGTTCCAAACAAACAGAAGACTTACAAAACAAAACAATTATTAAATTGTGAGTTGCTTCAAATATATTCGAAGAAACTTAAAAGAAAGACATCAAGGGGGCCATAAACGCCTTGTAGAAAGTAAGTATTATAACTAAACCTATTGTAGCACCAAAAAGCTCCTTTCTTCCTTTCCTCCAACCATCCCATAAATGTCTTGACGTACTTTCTAAATGTCAGAAACCAAACTTTCAACATAAACCTTGGCAGAGAACCATTGTATTTTATCGATAATTCTAGTCCGCTTTGCTGTATTATTCCTCAGATTATATAGAATTACTCGTTGTTCTTGATTATTAGCCAATATTAATTATCGTTGTGATCAGAAAGGTGCAATGGCAACAATTGACAATTTTCCAAGTCAGCAAAATCATGATATCTAGTTCGAAGATTTTGGTAACTAATTTTAAGGAGTTGAGTCCATGGCTCTTCAACTCCAATGATCTTCATCTGCCATATAATGAATTCAGTTCTTCTGTAATCATGTGAGAAACACAAGGAGTCTTTCAATATACATACAAATGGCGGCTTAACAGATGACATTTCATCAAAAGCACACGGAGGCATCAACTGCGTGTATGACTCTGTTCCCAGATCAAGTGAAACAACAACAAATTCATCAGCCTTAATATTCTCCCAACCATCAACGCTAATAGGACGATCCTGAATGGTCAACCAATTTAGACGACCATTCAAATACACACTATTAGACCCACCCTGACCAGTATATCGATTAGGAAGAGGAACCGCGGGAAAATTTGGAATAGTTTTCCAAACATTATCAGCCACACTTAAAACTTGCACATGAGTTCTATTTTCAACTACATCCAACATTAACATTACAACCTTATATGTCTCCGATGAATTATCATAAACAAAAGCAAACTTGTAAGGTTTATCAATGGTGACAAAAATCATGACCTAAAAAATACCTCAACTTTTTTGAAATTGTAAAATGCCCCAACTTTTTTGACATTGTATGTATGACACGGTTCCAGAAACGGAACCAGAACTCTCCAGGTTCAGACACGTAAAAATGGAAAGGTTCAGACATATAAGAATTGAAAGAATAACTAATCAAACAAAACAATCCATTGCAAGATCCAATAGCATATCGACATTTCTCGACTTGACATTCATAACGAAGGTTTTCCGGAAGGAGGATCCACGGGTTCTCGAGAATTAAAGGATGCACCGGGAAGGGAATAACTTTTCTTTCGAGAAACCGGAAGGGAATAACGTTGTTGGGTATGTGAGGTCGGGTGGATAGTGTCAAGTAAGGGTTTCGCGCCGATCGCTTAAGGTGAAGTTTAATGAATTTAGGATCAGAAATAATAGAATTCCAAGATTTGCAGACGCATGTCATTTGCATAAGATCGTAAGAGAGGCATACTGGTGACTCTGCGTCGGATCGAGCATGCGATTGAGCTGAAGGATTACTCATTAGAGCGAAGCGAGGCGGCGGCGGCGGTGTTGTCTATTCACGACGGGTGGATGAAGGTATTGTTGTGACATATGTACCGAGCAATGTTATGTACATTTTCTTGTCAGAGTAACCGATAGTTTAGTTAGAAATGCATGGAAATGTATCGTCATATTCTTGTCAGAGTAACAGTAGTTTAATAACGGTAGTTTAGCGAGAAATGTATCATTAAAATAATATTGTACTACGTTAAAAAAAATTAAAAAACAATTTTTTATTGAAAATAATAATAATTTGTTAAAAAATTATATATTTAATATAAAATACACAAATTTCAATACAAATTTATTATTTCAAACTTTTTAACATGTGGAGTATGCATATATTAGAAAAATCATTTTAACAATTATTTTCTCGTGAATTTAATGTATACCCCACCACTTTAAACAAGAGACTCATTTTTAAAGTGTGAAATCCACTTTGATTTAAGACAATAACAAAGCGGGTGTTAAGGAAAATGTTGAAAAGAAGAAAAAAAACCGATTTTTAGTCTTTTCAAAAGTATGCACTTCCTCCATATTTTATTATACATCGCTTTGGAAAAATTGTTTTGGTTTTATTATATGTCACTTTACAATACCAATGTAATGTCAAAACGACTTATAATAAAATACAAAGTATCATTTTTTTTTGGTATATCATGCTAATGTTGATGTTAATTTTGCATTCAAAATAACATTTTTAATACTTGTTAAGAGTTTGACTACACAAGTCCCAACATATTTTTACTACTAAGACATTTTGAACATTTCACATGTATTAAGAAATGTAATTAATTTTGTATGTGCTAATACCAAAAATAAAATATCATTTGTGGTTATTTATTTGAAGTGCTTAATAGACTTTTAAAGGGAGAGAGCAAGATTTCGACAAGTTAGATGGGTTATTTCGATATGCTGCAAAGTGCAAAGAGATTTCGACCAAGAGCATAACTTCGACATGTCGCATTTTAGATTAAGTGATTTAATGTGGTGCTTGTATATGGTTTTCGACCAAAGATAAGGCGAAATAATCTGAAGTTACAATTGGAGTGCATGAAAGTTATTTTCTAGTGTCTTGTAATTATATCAAATGCAGGGTTGTAAGTATAGGAAGTTATTGGTAGTTTTTCCTACAAGATCTATATATATATATTAGTTTGTAATAAGAACAAAGGGCTGGATCCTATTTTCTAAAAGCCTTGTAACACCCACGCCGTGTTGGCAAACGAGTTCAGGGGCGGATTGAAATAGATTTCAATCACCTTTTACCTTCCCTGCAATTTAATAATGCTTTGTTCTTGCTTTATTTTCCTTTATCTTATGCAATTTGCATTTCTTTTCATCTTTCTCTATTTTCCTTTCTTTTGAATATGCTCACTTGAGCATTTTTCCTATTATGTTGTCATGAGACAATTTGTTATTAAAGTTGTTGGATGCAATTCTAACATTAATATGAACACTAATTTTATTCTTACTTAATTTTATTCTAACATTAAAAAATATAAAAACGGCTACATATGAAAAGTTGTGTTGGGAGTCCCTTGTAATTTATTTTGTAGCATTAAGACAAAATTTGGTAAAAGATGATGGAAATATTGCATTTGAAGTTATGATTTCTTGATTGAGACGTTTCCATTCATTTGAAATCGTGTGAGCAACATGCCTTTGTGCCTCTTCAGTTGTAATATCTTGGTGTTCATACATGTAACAATCAAGATATGATCCATCAAGATCTAAACTCTGCATTCATGCATGGATAATAAATTAAATAGGGATGTCTCATAATCCCTAACTCGCAAGACCATAGTTGTGTGTCTAGAAACTATTGCGGGGAATAAGAAAAAGAATATCTACGTACTGATAGAGGACAATGCTTTTTTTTTTACTCTCCCGCCTAGTTATAGGTCTCGCAGATTCAAGTATTTAAGATAGAGTTCATCCCTCCTCGTTATTTGTCCTCTATCATAGTTACTGATAGGATTTATAAAAAAGGTTGATTCTTATCTTTCATAGAACCACATGTATGCAGCATGTAATCAGAAACATTCTTATATATAGTGATTGCTTCTTGATGTGATAGCATCTTCAATAATGGTTAATTTATTAATCTGAAACCTAAACTGGAGTTCATAGGTTGTAAATTAATCCGTGCAGCTTAATATTGATATACTCAAATATTAACAAAAGATTAATGAACCCATTTGGGTTGGCCTAGTGGTATTGGTTTGAGACCTGAGAGTGTGTTCCTCCTCAAGGTCTAAGGTTCGATTCTCTCTGGTGTCAATTTGAGTGAGCTAATTTAGCTTCGTAAAAAAAACAAATGAAAAAACATTCTATCCAACAAATACTCCCACACCTGGACAAATTAAGGATAAGAGCTCACTGACACTACTTCCTGACACACAACGATTTCATCAAAGCAAAACAATTGCAAACTCAATTCACAAGCCACCTAGCCTAAGAAAGAGCATAAATAGCTAATGTACTAACTGGCCCATCAGCGAAAGAAGAGGTTATATAGTTGCAACAGGACATAAAACTTTACATAATTGACCGGAACCTGCAGTACCAGTAGTGTGAAAAATGACAGCAAATACAATTAAACACTACACAGCAGAAGATTTTCAACAAAAATACCCTAGATTATATCATTAGCAATAAAAAGGTTTTAATTTATTATTATTGTTTTAATTTAGAATAGCTTTAACTATGAAGTTTGGAAACTAGTAGCAATTGAGCACAGCCTATAGTTAAACTCATTTTAATTAATCCGAATGAATAATGAACTGTCAAATAGAATCAAAATCACTGTGACAAATAAACACCCTCTGACTCAGTGAACTGAACTGTGTATATCCTGTTGGAAGCTCTGTGACAGAAAGAAAAAAAATTTAGACAATCATCCCTGATATTGCTGCAAATAAAACATTTACACTTTTGTCGGATTTCTGGACTCAAATGAACTAAATGAGACATCATGCCAGCAAGAATATAACGAAGCTTCTAGCAACATCTAACTCAACACTTTCAATTCCAAAATCAATACCCTTTTAAACTCTAATTAGATTAAGAAAAATCAATTATGAAGTCTAGTGCTTCAAAAGTTCAACACATGAAGCTGCTAAATGCCTACCCCCAATTTAGGAGGTGTGATTGAATCAATTCTACTAACAAGGAATATTCTGGGGGCAAAAGAAAAACATGTGTATTTAACAACCGTAGTATGTAACTGAAGCCACTGATACAATTACATTAAAACTTTTGGATGAGAAATTAAAATAGAGATGGCATGTAAAGAAATGAATAAGGAAATGGACTAAAATGTATAAATGTATTAGTGACATTCACATGGTCCCAAACAAACAGAAGAGTTATAAAAACAAAACAATTATTAAATTGTGAGTTGCTTCAAATGTCTTCGAAGAAACCTAAAAGAAAGATATTAAGGAGCCATAAACGTCTTGTCGAAAGTGAGTATTGTAACTAATGCTATTGTAGCACCAAAAAGCTAGTTTCTTCCTTTCCTCCAACCATCCCACAAATGTCTTGACGTGATTCTAAATGTCAGAAACCAAACTTTCAACATAAACCTTGACAGAGAACCATTTTATTTCATCGATAATTCTAGTCCGCCTTGCTGTATTATCCCTCAAGTTATATATAATTGCTCGTCGTTCTTGATTATTAGCCAATATTAGTGTATTGCTGTGATCAGAAAGGAGCAATGGCAACAATTGACAATTTTTCAAGTCAGCAAAATCATGATATCTAGTCCGAAGATTTTGGTAACTAATTTTAAGGAGTTGAGTCCATGGCTCTTCAACTCCAATGATCTTCATCTGCCATATAACGAATTCAGTTCTTCTGTAATCATGAGAAAAACACAAGGAGTCCTTCAATATACATAAAGATGGCGGCGTAACAGATGACATTTCATCAAAACCAGAGGGAGGCATCAACTGCGTGTACCACTCTGTTCCCATATCAAGTGAAACAATGACAAATTCATTAGCCTTAATATTCTCCCAACCATCAACACTAACAGGACGATCCTGAATGGCTAACCAATTAAGACGACCATTCAAATACACACCATCACTCCCACCCTGACCAGTATACTCATTAGGAAGAGGAACCGCAGGAAAATTTGGAATTGTTTTCCAAACATTATCAGCCACACTTAAAACTCGCACATGAGTTCTATTTTCAACTACATCCAACATTAACATTACAACCTTATATGTTTCCGATGAATTATCAAAAACAAAAGCAAACTTGTAATGTTCATGGATGGTAGCCATATCATGAATCAAAAAATGCGCCAACTTTTTTGACATTGTACGTATGACAGGGTTCCAGAAACGGAACCAGACCTCTACAGGTTTAGAGAAGGAATAAAAGGAATAAAAAGTATAACCAAGCAAACAAAACAATCCATTGCAAGATCCAATAGCAAAGCGACAATCTGTATCTTGACATCGATAACAAAGGTTCTCCGGAAGGAGGATCAACGGGTTCTCAAGGATTAAACGATGCACCGGAAAGGGAATAACTTTGCTAGCGATGTTACCTCGGGATAGTGTCAAGTAAGGGCTTCGCGCCGATCGCTTAAGGTGAAGTTTGATGAATTCAGGATCAGAAATAATAGATTTCCAAGATTTGCATACGCACCTCATTCGCATAAGAGATTTCACATCGGAAAAGGAAAGAACTTCGGCGATAAGGTCGTAAGAGAGGATTTCCGGTGACTCTGTGTCGGGTTGAGCACATGATTCAACTGGAGGATTATTCATACCCGACGGAGAGGGAGACGGTTTTGTCTATTCACGACTGGTGAATGAAGGTTAGGTCTGTGGTGGTGGTGGTGTCTATCGGGTGCTTTTGACATTCTAACAAACAAACAAAAAAAAAAAACTTAAATACCAAATAAAACATCAAAAGACATATTAAAATCGATAAACGTTTATGGTATTGAATAACTTTTTATCATAATTGAAAGACAAAACAATTAATTTAATATTTTATGAAAGACAAAAATTTGTAATGGGTAATCTGATCATGTACATAAATACAACATTAAATAAGCTCCCTTTTACTCGGTGAATTGAACTGTGTATTCTCTTTGAAGCACTGTGACACAAACTTTTTAGACAATCAAGCTTCAAACGGGCATCCATTATTAAGCTTCAAAGTGCATTGCAAGGTCTGGGAAAGGAGGTAATCTAATAAATGGGGGAAGAAAATCAGATAGATTACAGCACAATAAGATAATGGATTTAATGACAGCAGTATAAATGACAGCAGATGCAATTAAACACAACACAACAGAGACTTTTCAACAAAAATAATTAAACCCAACAAATTATACCACTGCACAGACTTAAAAGAAAGAAAGAGCAAGGAACATGGAGGCAAAATAAAAACATGTTTTTTTAACAATCATAGTATGCAATTGAAGCCACCAATACTATTATATTAAAAGGCAGAAGGAAAAACTGAAAGTTGATGGTTGAAAAATTAAAATAGAGATGGAATGTCAAGAAATGAATAAGGAAATGGACCAAAAGGCATTAAGAGGTTATAAAACAAAACAATTATAAAATAGTAAGTTGCTTGGAATGTCTTTGAAGAAACCTAAAAGAAAGACATTAAGAGGCCATAAATGTCTGTTGCAAAGAGAGTATTATAACTGAAGCTACTGTAGCTCCAATAAGCTTCTTTCTTCCTTTCCTCCCACCATCCCACAATGTACCCCTAATTAGGATTGATGTGCTTTCTAAATATCACAAACCAAACTTTCAACATAAATCATGGCAGAGAACCATTGTACTTCATCGGCAATTCTAGACCGCTTTCCTTTATTAAGCCTCAAATTATATAGAATTGCTTGTCGTTCTTGATCATTAGCCAATATCAGTGTATCACCGCAATCAGAGAGGTGCAATGGAAACCATTGAAGATATTTTAAGTCAATCAAATCCCGATCTATACTCTGAAGATTTTGGTAACTAATTTTAAGGAGTTGAGTCCAAGACTCTTCAACTCCAAATTTCTTCATCTGCCATATAACAAATTCAGTTCTTCTGTAATCATGAGAAAAGCATAGGCAGTCCTTCAATATACATATAGATGGCTCAACAGCTGACATTTCAATAAAACCGTGGGGCGGCATCAACTGTGTGTATGACTCTGTTCCTAGATCAAGTGAAACAATCACAAATAGGTTCCCATTAATATTCTTCCAACCATAGGTATCAATAGAACCAAAGCTATCACGAACACCCAACCAATTAAGACTACCATTTAAATACACAACATCACTCACACTCTGATTAGTATAGGGATAAAGAAGAGGAGACACGGGAAAATTTGAAATAGTTTTCCAAACATTATCACCCACACTTAAAACTCGCACAATAGTTCTATTTTCAGCTTCGTCCGACATTAACATTACAGCCTTATAAGTCTCCGATGAATTATCATAACCAAACGCGAACTTGTAAGTGGTATAGTGGCCCATATCACGACAAACATGCCCCAGCTTTTTCGACACTGTACCCATGGTAGGGTTCCAGACACGGAACCAGAACTCTCTAGGTTCAGAGATGGACGAAAATTCCCACTCAAGGCAACAAAACAGTCCATTGCAAGAACCAAAAATACAGCGGCAATCCTTTGCAGAAACTTTTTCTAATGGATCATTGAGAAGGTTGATCAATGGGTTCTCCTCGATTAAAGAACGCACGGGGAGGAAAACAATTTTGGTATGTACAGAACGTCGAGATAGTATCAAGCGAGGATTTTGCGTTGATAACTTAAGGTGAAGTTTGGTGAATTTAGGATGAGAAATAATAGATTTCCAAGACTTGCAAACGCACCTCATTCGCATAAGAGATTTCACATTGGAAAATAAAAGGACTTGGGTGATTAGGTCGTCAGGGAGGCTGACCGGCGACTCTGCGTCGGGTCGAACACGCAGTTTAGCTGGAGGAGCACTCAAACTCATTAGAGCGAAGCGATGCTCGTGGATGAAGGTTAGGTCAGGAAAGGGTGGAGGTGCTGTTTTCTATCCAAAGTGAATGTATATTATGTCAAAATGTTAGTTCAAAGGTAAAACCTAGTGGGGAGAGACTTTGAAAGATCAAAGTGTGTGATCAGGATTCCAAGAGTTTGGTTTATTTATTTTCTCACAAGTCACCTTAAAAATACCAAAATACCCTCAGTGACAGTTAAATATTGTCCAATCTTCAATAAAAGTTAATTGTCGTTTGCTATTTTTTTAGCAGCAGTTATATTCAAAACTCAAAATACAAACCTTTCTTCCTTCATACTCCCACAAACAAACCTCCATCCAATTTCTTAAATGATTTAGATTATTTTAATATGGGATGAATTAAATATAGATTTCAAAAGTTCAAAATAAAAGTAAGAATTTTTTTATATAGAAATCAATTTTTGAGAAACTTTTACTAATGTTCTAAACATTTTGAAAAAAAGAATCATTCAAATATACTCACTGGCACAAAATTCTGTCGGACGACATCTGCTGTTTCCCATCTTTTATTTACTAACGACTGTTTTCTTTTTTTTCAAAGCAGATGAAAATCAAACAAATGTTATGAAGCAGGTAAATATCTTGGCTTACCATCTATGATAGGTCGAGATCGCAATGCAACCTTTGCATATATAAAAGATCGTGTTTGGCAGAAAATTAACTCGTGGAGTGGTAAATGTCTATCCAAAGCAGGTCAGGAGGTTATGATTAAATCTGTTTTGCAGGCTATACCGTCATATGTTATAAGTATTTTCCATTTACCAACCACTTTAATTGATTCGATTGAAAAGATGATGAATTCTTTTTGGTGGGGACATGGTCGTACTACACAGCGAGGCATTCATTGGATGAGTTGGGAGAAATTATTTGCACCAAAGTTTCATGGAGGTATGGGTTTCAAAGACCTTTCTGCCTTTAATCTAGCTATGTTAGGTAAACAGGGATGGAAGTTCCTTACCGAACCCGACTCCTTAGTAGCTCGTATTTTCAAAGCACGCTATTTTCCTACTGGTACCTATCTTACGACTCAGATTGGTCACAATCCTAGCTATGTCTGACGGAGTATCATGCGTGCAAGATTTGTAGTGTGTGGAGGTGCAAAGTGGAGTATAGGTTTAGGTGTGTTTATTCCTATTCTAAATGAACCTTGGCTACCTAATGGAGAATGCATTCGTAGTGATATACCTGGAGCTCATTTTGTTCAAAACTTTACTATCAATAGTTTGATGAATTTACATGATAAAAGTTGGAATGAACTCACAATTAGACAGGTTTTCAGTGTTGATGTTGCAGATAGGATTCTACACACGCCTCTCATTCCTCAGGTTGATGTTGATAGAATAATTTGGAAAGCAGAAAGAAATGGACGTTACTTTGTACGTAGTGATTACAAGTTATGTGTTTTCGAGTTGGTTGATGCCTCTTATCTGTGGCGTCCGGGTTATTGGACTGGCATTTGGAATCTCAAAGTTCCCCCAAAGGTAAAAAATTTAATTTGGCGTATTTGCAGGGGCTGTTTACCAACGAGAGTGCGCCTGCTCGACAAAGGCGTCACTTGTGCTAGCTGCGAATCAGAACATGAAGATATTACCCATGTCTTCTTCTCTTGTCTGTTTGCCATCCAAGTTTGGAACAGAACCGATCTATGGGGGTCCATTCAACATGCTCTCTCATCTACCGTGTCAACTATAAATGCCATTTTTTCACTAATTCAGAATTTGTCTGCTGATTTATCTCAACAACTAGCGATTGTCATTTGGAGCATTTGGAAACATCGTAATCTTAGAGTGTGGGACGATGTAACAGAAACCAGCGCAACAGTAGTGGAGCGAGCTCGAAACATGGTTGTCGACTGTCAACTAGCTAATACACCTGATGTCACTATAGCCACCTGATGTCACTAGCTAATTTATAGAGATTTCACATCGGAAAATGAAAGGATTTCGGCGATAAGGTCGTAAGAGAGGCTTACCGGAGACTCTGCGTCAGGTTGAGCGCGCGATTTAGCTGGAGGATTACTCATACTCGACGACTGGTGGATGAAAGCAGCGATAGCAGCGGCGGTTCACGACGGTCGGTGGTGGTGGTATTGTTGCCTTTTCCTGGCTTTAATTCTTTGTTCTAGAGATTGGTTTGAAGGCTTATTTCATCTATAAATGTATGTAAACATGATTTTTGGTGTAGTATTTTTACTTTAATAATACCCTTAATTTTAACTATTGTAATCAAAAAACTGATTGAGATATATTTTGAAAAATGATAACCATATGCAATAAAATAAACATACAATTAAACTCAGTTAAAAACGTTAGTGACTGTCTTTATACTAGTACTAGTATTAATAGAAAGCATGTCCCCGTGAGCATAGCTCAGTTGCCATGGACATGCATTGTTATATGGACCGGAGTTTGAACCCCGGATACCCCACTATTTCACCTTGAAAAATGTGAATTCTAACCATTAGGCTAGTCGACAAAAAAAAAAGCAATAATACATACAAAATATAATATAATAATATGGGAGCTTGTAAAATACACTCATAAATTGAATTGGGTCGATACAAATGTTTTTTAAATTAATAATATGGGTGAATGTTCGTGCATTGCGGGTTGTTCTTGTGCTTTTTGAGGTGATATAAGGAATTGAGGTGAATTTTCATAAAAGTATGTTGGTTGGGGTCAATATTATTGACTCTTAGTTAAATGAGGCGGCAACAACTTTGAGTTGTAAAGTAGGAAATGTGCATTTTTTTGTACGTGGGCTTTTCTATCGGTGTTGATCAAAAGCGTTTGTTGTTTTGGGAGTCGGTTCTATCTCGCATTAAGATTAGACTGACTGGTTGGAAGAGTCGCTTTCTTTCTTTTGGTGGTCGTTTGATTCTCCTTAAGTTTGTCCTGACTTCTCTAAAGTCTATGCTCTTTCCTTCTTCAAAGCTCCCTCGGGTATAATCTCTTCCATTGAATCTCTTTTGAATAACTTTTTTTGGGGTGGGAGTGAGGATCATAGGAGAACTTCTTGGATTAGTTGGAAAACTATTTGATTACGAAAGGAGTGTGGATGATTGAGGGTTATGCAGATGAGGGAGTTTAACATTTCTCTTTAAGGTAAATGGTGTTGAAGGATGTTGATGGATAAAGGGGGTTTGTGGTTTAGGGTGTTGGCCACCATGGTGGAGGGAGATTGGGAAAATTTGTGATGGTGTTGATGGAGTCGGGGGTAGTTGGTTTAATGATTGTGTCTCGGAAAAGGTAGGAGATGGGTTGGACACTTATTTCTGGATTGATTTGTGGTTAAGAGGGACTCCTTTGTGTGTGCGGTTTAGACGTTTATTCGAATTGGCTGGGGATAAGTCGAGTACAGTGGGCGATATGTTCTCTTTAGGTTGGGCCAAAGGAGGTGAGGCGTGGAGGAGGAGATGTTAGGGGAGTGTAAAACTTTACTTCATGATATTATTTTACAGACCCATTCTTCATATCAGTGGCAGATTGATCCCGTTGGGTTATTTTGTTCGTGGTGTTTATCAGCTCTTAGCTTTCCAAGAGTCTTATACTTTGAATGCAGTAGCAGATTTAATATGGCACAATCACGTTTCCTTGAAGGTTTTTATATTTGTGTGGAGACTCTTTCGTGACAGGTTACCAACAAAGGCAAATTTGGTATGAAAACTCATACACATTCCACACATCCATTGTTTAACCATCCTTAAAGACTCCTCCAAAGCCATAAACAAACTCCAATCACTCTCAAGGGCTTTCCGTATTGTACTTTTCCGTTTGTCACTACTAAGATGTTGTGACTTAAGATGGTACACCAAACGAGAAACACCCTTACATCCTTCCTCACTATGGGCAACAATGGAATCCCCGAAATGGACAATGAAGACGTCCAATATGAGTAGAAGTCATTGGACAATGCAAAATTGCCCCTCTATATACTATACTATACAAAAGATTAATGAGAAACCAAAAATTAAAAGATTCCTAAAAATATGTTTGGTTGAGGAATTTCAACTAACACTTTGTGGGCATGAGTGAATTGATGAGAAAAGTGTGGTAATGTGATGATAGGGAAAAAGCTTTTGGGTGAGGGTTATGTGTAGGTTCATTTTTGTGATGGGTAGTGGAGAATTCGAATTTTTGGAGGGTTGGGTTTGATTTTCGGATTTGGGAATGTTGTGATGATTTTTGGTGATAAAAAGTGTTTTTGGAAGGTTAATGATATGTGGAATGAGTTTTTGTTTATGGGTGTTGACGGAAGTTGGATTTTAGGGTGTTGATGGAGGTATTTGTGGTGTAAAAATGGAGGTTTTGTGTGTTTGAAAGGGAGAAGGTGAAAGGGAAGAAGAAGAAGAAGCAAAGCCTTCAGTGCCATGATGTGTAGTGAAAAATATTGAAGGAAAAACAAGTTCAAAATTCGCAGGATCCATTTAGAGTTTTACCTATACGGTGGCTAAGTGCTGCTTGAAGAGGATGATGGAAACTGTGGTGTGTTTGAAGATCGCTGGAACCTCAACAATGGCTGCGTGCATATTTTCAGTAATGATGTTTTTTTTTTTTTTTTTTTTGTTATTGGAGTTGTTGATTTTTGATTTGGTTAAGAACCGTCACACAGTTCTTTATGTACAATTTTGTACACTACTTACATTACAAGTCTCTTGAATCTTGATTGCATTACAATTAATGGAAAAACAGCTATTAAGATTGAACTTGTTTTGTTTTATGTGAGCTACAATACTACAAAATATTAACTTAATATATAGTTTGTATATTGTTGTTAACACTTCGAGCTTATATCAAATAATTTGAGACCATGAGCCCCGCAATGCTCAATTGCTCATGCATGCTTTTTTCCGCATAATCAGCTGATACTGTCACTTACAATTATTCTTTGGACTAACACATTCTCTAAATCCTCGGTCATGGGAACACAACATAGACTCCAACATTGTCTAGGTCACTATTATTTTTTTTAATTATGTACTACTACATATGTTGCTTACATTGGTATATACAATCCTTTTGTCTGGCTTCGATCAAAAAAGACACTTCAAAAATAGGTAAATGGGTTTTGTTTGTTAAGGTTTCTTCTTTTTGTTGTTGACAAATATTATAAGATATATTTTGTTGGGTTTATCTAGGACTGGTTAGTCACACATGAAAAGACTAAATGTTAGTTATATAATAATTGTGGAGATGTCGTGTCTCTCTTTTATGGTCATGAATCTTTTATTTGTTATTGCTCTCGATGTTCCCCCGAGCTCCCCCAATAAGTGGTATTAGAGTTTTGGTTTGTATTGAAAGTCGCTTGGTCGAGTAGTCAAGAGGCATATTCAGTCGGTAATGAAGGTTGTGCAAGTATAGGATGTTGAAGACTTGCACTTGATGTTAGTCTCATATTGACTATAAATGAACTAAATGTTAGATATATAAGAGTGATGACTCATAATTTTAATATGTTTTTGATGAAGATGCAGTGTCAAAATCTCTTGGTGGTTCCAGATCATTGGTCCAGTCTTCCTTTTAATATCGTAAGGTTTTTTTTACGGAGATGTAGTGTCAAAATCTTTTGGTGGTTCCGGATCATTGGTCCAGTCTCCGAAACAAAATATCCTAATAACTTGATGAGAAAGAAAGACAGAATGTGTACGTGTATGGGCAGGAATACATTATCAGAAAATGTGAAGACTTTTTTTTTTTTTGAGAGAAGAAAATGTGAAGACTTAAAGAGTGAATTATTTGACTTCTATTATGCACAAAATAAAAATGGCATTTATCTATAATACAAAAATCTTATTTGAAATCTGTTACATAGAATATCTGTACAAAACTGCATGACATAAGGCTACACAAGAATAAACACAAAAATCAGAATCAAATATGAAACTAATAATCATGAACAAAATTTTGGCAAGTATATAGTATTATTGCTCAAAGTATGAACCCCTGACTTCTTTACACAAGCCAGATGGGTCCCACCTTCCATTCCTTCCAATTCTTCATGCCTCTTTATCTCTTCAACATCCTCTTTCACATCTATGTTCTTGAAGCTTTTACCAAACATGGAGTCAAAGAAGTTTTTCAAATGATCATTTTCTTGAAGTAATGTTTTCATTCGACTCTGTCTAGTGACATGAGCTCTAGGTTTTGATTCTGAAGGAAATACCAAGTTTCTAGTAAGATGTCTCAAACTTTCTTGTGACATCTTCTCGTGGTTCAGTGTACAACAAATATTCATCACTTCCTTTTCACCTATTCCTGCATGAACCTATGGAACTTTATCAGTGAAACTCTCAAATATGTAAGCTAATTCATAACACTATGTTAGAACAACAAACCTCATTCAAAAGAAAACAGATAGCAAAAACTTAAACAAAGTGCACACAAGATTTGATAACGGAATACGGCCAATGTACAGTGCCTAGGTCTCCGACTACAAAGTGGATGCACTGATTTTCTATTATTCAAGCTTAACGTTGCAGATTGCAACTTGTGTTTAAATACTATTGTTCGGTTTACAATATTATCTTCAAACCGTACCGCAGGGGGCTTTCCAGCTTGAGCGGCCTGCCCGCTTAGCAGGCTACGAACACACTAGAAGTAGATAAAATAGCTAGACCAATAAATAATGTAGAAGTGTTTATCTCAAGCAGCATAATTTATGATGAAATGGTTTTGAAAAAAGGTCGTTAATTGTGATCTAGGCCATGGAATCATGGTTTTTGGTGTCTCTGTGATCATGATTGAAGTCGCATTTCATCGTGATTCAGAATAATATTATGAATCACAAAAGGATTGTGAGCCTGATTTAAAACCTTGTACAATTTAAACAAGATTAGTTGAGTAATGAATAGTAACAGTAACTTACCTTTAGATACAAGTCCATGGCTATGTATAATTGATCATGTGATTCCCTCACAGCATCTGGGAGAACTATAATCAATGCTTCAAATTCCGAAGGTTGGAGATGAGGATCAGGAGCAACTTCCACAAGGAACAAATCCATCATTTTAGTAACTCTCTTAACTTGGTTCAAATTTAACTCAAAACTACCTCCTCCTAACAAAAAAATCTTCATGAGCCTTATGACAAAATCAACATCATATGCATGATCTTTCCCATTTGGAGATGGAAGAAGTAGATAATCAATTGTTACTTGATCCAACAGAGGACCTATAAGACTTTCTATATTGTTTCTACAAAATTTGCTTATTTTCAAACTAATAGCAATTCGATTAAGATTGAACAAATCCTTGCAAGAAATTGATCCAATATCAAGCAATGAGAGAAGATCGATTACAACCTTAATTGTCTCAATCTTAACATCTTGTTCTGCCCTAACACAACTCAAGTTAAGATAAGAGAATAGAAACCTTGATACAATAGAATGATCAAAATCATGAGATATCATTTTCCTTATGACATTGTCTAACAAATCAATCTTCAAAAACAGGAGATGTTCGAACCACCATGTAGCCTCAGAGAAGTTGTTTCTCAAGCTGTTGTTACTGCTTGTGTCACAAGAAAACTGGAAGCTGGATCTGTTTGAAGAACATGTGTATGGACTTGCAACAAGACATGGAGAAGCTAGTCTTTCTATTAATTGATCCATGATTCTGTCTAGAATTTCTAAGTAACCTTTGGAAGGAAATGATTCTTGGCATTCCTTCAATGCTTCCATGAGTTCAAACCATGTCCAAAAACGAATCCCTTCGAGAAAATTTTCCATATATGGCTTCAAGCTTGGTGTTTCTAGACTATCACACTCTTCCATCTCCAAAAATTGAGCAGCAGAACATAGCATGGACACATTGGATGAAGTTAACTCCATGTTGCTGCTATTGTAGCAAAGCCTAATTATGAACTCAAAGGCATGTGATAAAATTCATCATGGAATTTATTCACCAAAAAGAAAATCATCATGGAATTAAATGACAGAAAATTAAATACTCCATAAAAGATTGAGAATTTGAAATACTAAATTATGAGGTATCATGCTTGAAAGAAAGAGAAAACATTAATAATGCACTTCGTGGAATCCTTAATGATGAAGGGTTTTGTAAGAAGGTCCACTTGTGACATGCTTGCAGTATTTTTAATCATGGTGTAATGCAATGTTAAGTGTAACAACTTATCATTGTGTTGGAAGTAATCAATATTTTCACTAAAGAAACAACAAGTTACTTAAAAACAAAAAAGAGTTTCACCTTGTTTACAATGAAAGCTTCTTCTCCTTTGCTATTCACCTCAAGTTCACAGCAAACTCCAATTGTTCATAAATTAATATTTGCATTTATTTAAAAAGAATGAGTACTAGGAAATTTGTGGGGCATGATCATGAAGATGCTGTGTGAATGATGAAAGACCAATGAGAAAAGGGAAGTTCATGGGAACATGTATGTAAAGGATCGACAGCTAAAAGAAAAGAATAATTTCAATAGAAAAGCTGTTGTTTTATAATACTGACAGATTTTATTTATTTATTTATTTATTTTTTTTTTATTGATAAACATTTAGCCATTGTAATAACTGCTTTAGTGGAGCATCACATTATTTATTAAAATTTTATGGGGTACCCTAATTAAATAAGAAGACATGTGGGAGACCCTGTGTTCATGTTAGACACATTGAATATAAAATTCTGACCCTGGCATTGGTGCTGTAGTACTACATTGGTCAAATGTAGAACTTTCCTTTTTCCGCTATTCATGCCGCCAATTTTTGGTATTTCTCACTTCACCAATGCAGTGAAAGTAAGTGGACATACAATGGATCGCACTTTGAAGGAAAGGAATGAGAAAATCAACACAATTTTGCTTTTTGGTGAAAAGAACTTTGACACAAAATTCAAGATGCCGTTATCTCTGACAAACTGACATTGACTTAGTTTATGATTTTGGTAAAAGAAAACTTACATTTTATTGGTCAATCTCAATTTTGTAGGAGCATATTTTAGTTGTTTTAGATAACGTTTTGATGTTACAAAATTCAATTCCAATATAAATGTTAGTAAAAACAGATTTGATATGTATCAATTGAAAGTACATAACACAAACACACTTTTTTTTGGATAAACTGGGTATCCTCCATACGCACAACTACGAAGATTAATCCCTCGAGCATTGTAGGACCCAAATTGGTAGCAAGCTCTCCCTCCCTACAAGTTTTAATGCTACCTCATACCCAAGATTGGATTCGAACTCAGGACCTTGTTAAAAATAAGGCAGTTTAGGAAAGTTTCACATCAGAAAAAATAAATTATGTAAATTTTTAATCGATGACGAAAACTTCTTTTTATGTGTACTTCCAATCAACTCAAGGTTTGGAAGAAAGAAAGAACAAAATACAATTTTTCCTGATAGTAACTTAAACACAGTATTTTTCACTAAACTCACAGTTGATGAGACAAAATCAATTACAATACTCTCCACTGTTATAACAAATTGACTGTGGTTCCAATCTTATGAAATGTCCCCTAAGATCAAGATCAATTCCAGACAATGTATCTCAAAAATATGAAAAATGAGGTTTGGGAATTCGGACTAATCGTAAACAATGGATACATTCAAACTTGTACAATTCTCCAAAATATAACCAGCCATCAAAATTAACATATCATATCATATCATACATTAAAAAATAACTGAGATAAACTCTGTATACATCTCACACAGATAATGAGCAATGACTATATTTGTCACCTATACTGGGGTGGAGGGATTAATTAAAGAAATTTGAGTTTGCCATTGGAAAGTGAATCCTTAACAAGCTCCATATGGCATGAAGCTTTTTGTGCCCCACTGAGGCCAGAACAAGAGCCATTGGAGCCTAAAGTGATGGCGAAGTAAAGATAAACAGTACAGAGGATAGTAAGGAGCACAAGAGCGGATAAGAGGAAGCGATGCCTCTGGTAAAGTGTTGACCAACTACCTAATCCATCCTTAGGTCTCCTGAAAGATGGAGACTTCAAACGAGGAGACGAAGACAAAATGCTGTCAAGAACCATGGCTTCAACAATAACCTGAAGCTGCAGCAAACCATGCGACAAAACAAACACTAGTTAAGAATCTAATATGGAGAGATTTAGAATTCTAAGAACCTCCATAAGGGATATACTAATCAATCAGCAAACACTAAGGTTTTAAGCTTCTGAGACCACAATTACAGACATGTAAAAAGAATCCAAAATCAGCTACTAATCTCAATGTTAAACAAATAAAAAACATGGATCTTGGAACAAGAAATCCGATCTCTATCGAAATACAGATCTGATCTATCGAAAACGAAAAAGAGATAGATAGATAGATAGATACATACATACCCTAAAACAGAAGCGGTGGATTGGAAAACCAAAGAAGCGCAGCGAAGAAAAGGATATGGAATGTGACGGAGACAATTGATTCGTTCGTTCGCCGACCAACGGTTTGATGTCGATGTGAATTAATGAATTAATCTCACCGCTTGCTCAGTAGATAAAAAGCCATCCCGTCCCAATACGCGTTACCTACTCTCTCTCTCTCTCTCTCTCCCTAATTTCCACTTTCTTCTTTTTTTTTTACTTATTTATTAAATATTTTACATTTCAATTCTGCCTTATGGGATCAACCAAGGGCCGTTTTGCAATCTGGTTAATGGGTTATATCAAATAACCAAACTCAAAATAACCACCAAAAAAATATGAGATGCCAATTACCAAATCATACTCTTAACCAATGTTATATACAAAAATAAATAGTTAGATTTATTGATTAATTGATGTATCATATATATTATAGATCAGATACATCAATTATTTAATGAATCTAAAAAATTATTTTTTATTTATAATAATGATATGATGAAATAGCATCCAATTTTATCAGATTTAGGAGAAATCGAGGGAGCACATGAGCAACAATGGCTCAATGTTTTAGGACGATTAGATATATGAATCACATCTTTTATGTATTTATTATTTTATTCTTTCATATTCGAATATCAACTAATAAGGTTTGGATTTCAATCTGAAGGGACACTTGTATTTGTGAATGAGAATTCCTTGAATAGGATTATTCTTTGTGCGGTGAAATATTGTCTTCAAAACATGGGTAGTTTAGTTTAATTAAAAATTTCCATAAATGAACAAAGTTTTTAACCAAAAAATATAACTTTTAGGAAAATTTAAGTGGTTTGAAAGTTTTTGGATGGGAAACCAAAATTGGGTTCTAAACACATCGAATAGAGAGATATTATTAGAGAAAGGATTCAAGCTTGCTCTTTTGTCTTTTTAAGAGATCTTCTTGTGAGTTGAGAAGAGGAACACAAAGTGTCAAAAAAATATGGTTTATTGTTGAAACTAATTTGTTGTAACTCAATTATATATCTTGTAACGACTCATTGATAGTTGACACGTCTGCAAGTGTATCGGAATGTTGTTGTAATAAAAAGAGTATAGGATCCCTAACGACTTGAGTCTCAAGGCTATCTTTTTCTCCTAAATATGCAATTAAAAAATTATTTTTGGATTTTTAGAAGATTGATGATGTAAACGATTGAAAATATGAAAATAATTTAAAACACCTCAGAATCATTGGAGTTTATCACGACTATTAAAAACATAAACCACGGAAAAACTACGTTCAACTCTTTCACTTTTCTTTGTTCTTTCTTCTCGTCATTTTGCATAGTTTTAAATTGTGTTGGTTTTGATTTAACAAGATTTAAGAACAATAATCAATATCAACTCAAAATTTGCATAATCTATTAACAAAATAAAACCCCAAATCCAAAAGAATTTCACCGCTATCTATCGATGAGAGTGCTCAACCATATACTTACTGCAAATGGATTGGAACAACAACGATTTGAGGTATGTCAATAATATTGATGGATATCGTAATAAAGTTATGGTTTTGGGATGTTTGATCTCAGTTGGGTTATGTGCGTAAACAAAAAAGAATTAATAGAATAGAACATCCTATGTTCTACGGTTTTTTATTTTGTTACGTGTTTAACACCTCATAGCCGATGGATTAATCAAAGTGTTAAGAATAGCGCTGCAGAGGGTGCAATTGAGGATTTTGTTGGAACAAAATGTGTTTAACATTATCCTTTAAGAGTTTTGATGATAACATAGTATTAAAAATTGTCAATTGGATATGCTAATATTTGTTCAAGTGTGTAGCACCATATACAAATTTGAGTATATTTTATAGGTTCGGGGGGAACAAATTAAGAGTTATGGAATCAACAAAAAGGAAGCTTGAAGCATCTGAAGAAAAGTGATTCTGAAGTCAAGCGCTCCTGAAGTGATGACGTCATCAGAAGCAAGTTGAACAAAAGCACTTCATCAGAAGCTACATCACCAGAAGCTGTCTTTCGTCAGGAGCTGGAGATCATCAGCAGATTGAGAGAGTTAAAGTTTCAAAGGATTTAATCACGTCTAACATTACAGAAGACCAGAAGAGTGAAGCAACGGCCAATTTGAAAGGATTGGATGCTTGTTCTCTCAAGAGCGTTGAAAAAGGACAATTGTACGAAGTGTACAACCACTACCTCCACTACTCTGTTTGTGTCTCTGCATCAATACAAGAATAACAGCTAAGCGTGCAACAATGTTCCTTCAGACTAGGAATGGATTTGAAATTGATCCTTCATAGGACAATAACCATATCAGGCAAAAGATCATTGGTGATTTTGATCAAGGTTCAAACAACTCTTTTTGATGTGCTCGCAATTTTCAGCGTATCTTTCACACCTCTATATAAAGGAGTGAAAACCTGCTGGTTGGAAATGCAGACACACACATAAACAAGACTCATACAACAATTTACAATGTGTCAAACTCTGTTGAAATTGTTCTACATCTATAGTTCACCTAGAATTTCTTATCAAAGTCCATATCTTAGAAATTCTAGAGTCTTAAAGAGTCTGTATCTGATTTGTATTGTGAACACCACTAATTGTATATCAACTATTGAACCTCAAACAAATTTCTTTGTAATTCTGTTTTAATAGAAGTCTCTTGCTTGTGTGCTTGAGCATAGGAAGTCTCTTGTAGTTGTGCTTGAGCATTGGAAGTCTCTTTACTGTGTTCAAGAGCATAGGAAATCTCTTGCAGTTGTATTTGAGTAATTTGAAGTCTCTTAAGAAGAGATATGATTAGTCTCTGCAGTTTCACGAGCGGGGGGATACCCGGTTTACACCAAAAAACAAGATGCATCTATTTCATTTTATTTCATTTGCACAATTCAATTTTTCTTTCTTTTACTGCTTCTAATAAAATTTGCAAGTTCAATGAATTTTTATTTTTTTTTAAATGGACATTGTTGGCATTGTTACTTTCTAAAAAGAGAGGGAGCATAGCTTATCCTACATACTTTATCTACTTATCCTTGAGCTTGAGTTGAACCTTTTAATTTTCATTGTTTGTTGTTTGTAGGTTACCACAAAGCAAGGAAGCAGAGCTTTAGGATTCAACAAACATAGTTCCTCAATATCTGAATGATCACTTATCTTTTCAGCCAATGAATCAAATCCTGAATCAACTTTTTCTTGAATTTCTTCAAAAGAACAATGAACTCTCCCAGCTATTACTCTACACACTATAACTGCCTTTCTTGTAAATGCTCTATCATCAGATAGCATAATTGAATCAAAGGCTTTTCCACTTGTGGAACTTGTGTAAACTCCAAATGTACCTTGAAATTCCTTGTTAGTAGAAAAACCATGCCTCAAAATTTGACATACACCACAATAGTCTAAAGTGCATAAACTATAAGAACCATTTATGCCAAGAGAGCATGCAATGTTAGTGCCATGGAACATTAAACGCTCATTTCCATCAACAAGGCAACGTGGATGATTTTTAATATGCAGCTTGTTGGCATTAAGCTTCACCATTTTTCTATATTCCTCAAAGCATGAAAGTGTTTTTGGCATGTTGTGGACTTTTAATATACAATCAATCTGCCACAATTCAGAACTAACAGTGCTTGTTCCACTTTCACATATTGTTTCCACAATCTGCCTAGATGAATCTTCTTCAAGTTCAGTCACTGCAAAATAGCATGCCTAGATGAGTCTTATTGGAGTTTATATATTGGTATAAACACTTGTGATACTGTTTGAAAATTTTGAAGCATTGTTCATGACATGAAAATCATAAGCAGAATCCAAATGCAACTATAGAGGATGAAAACTGTTTAATCAGAGCTATAGAAGTCAACACATGTTAAATGCAACAAGCAAAGCATAACATAAAGAAATTAAGGACAAATTAAGAACAAGACTCAAATTCAGAAGCACCATAATTATAAACTCTGCATGTAAATTTAACTAGGAAGCTATTTATCATTACCTGAATGTTCAGTGATATGGTGAGTTTCAACATCATTAAGGTTTTTCAGTTTCTCACCACACTTGTGACACATCAAAATTGAAGGACCATCATCAGAATCCATCTGAACCAACAACCTTGTTCGAGAGGAGACATTTTCTTCATTATAATCAACAGGATTGGTTAACCTTGAAGATGTAGATGCGCTTCTAGTTGTTCGAAAAGAACCTTCGAAATCCTTACTTCCACTGTTGCATTGGCAATAAGCACGGCACGAACAAATTTGACCTATTGAGCTATCATGAAGAATTTCATGGATTATGGGATCACTAATTTCAATGCTCCCTTCAGATTCTTGATGCAAACTTGATGAATTTGTTAAGTACCTCTTGCTTCCTTGGATGATATTTGAATGGTCAAGTAAACCTGACTTTGTTCTCTGATTATTCTTACCTTTTTGGTGCTTAATTGTCTTTGGATCATGAACTTGTTTTGGGTTTGGTTTGCATTGAAGCTTGTTCTTTAAAGAAACACAAAATTCAAGCATTTTGTCTTTCTTTTCATTGTACTCTTGAAACTTTCACAAGGTTTT
>Ga0228710_1000434_pt1 | contig 51712 bp, 18 predicted proteins | sample MedpolnodulmetaG_FD_177995 | JGI IMG/M metagenome (GOLD analysis project Ga0228710, IMG submission 177995) | Root nodule microbial communities from Medicago polymorpha collected in Santa Monica, California, United States - pink nodules | ecosystem: Host-associated > Plants > Roots > Nodule... | reverse complement strand
GGGGGGGTCTATAGTGGTTGTGTCAACACACGTTATCTAATCTTATCACTCAATTAAGAGATTGGATTAATAATACTTTAGGTCATATCTTCAAGTGAAAAAAAAAAGTCGTTATCCGGATTGAATGACATTCAAGTTAGCCTACATGATGGTTATTTCTTCTTCTTTTCCTAATTATGGTCTTGGAATGATGTACTTAAGAGATTGGAATGACGTTATCTAATCTTATCACTCAATTAAGAGATTGGATTAATAATACTTTAGGTAATATCTTCAAGTGAAAAAAAAGGTCGTTATCCAGATTGAATGACTTTCAAGTTAGTCTACATGATAGTTATAATGATTTCTTGGATTGAAAAAGATCTTCAAGATCAATGGACCATTACTTTATATTAAGAATAATGCTTATGGTATTAGAAGTTGTGTAGCCAATGAATTATTGATGGTGACCAAAATATCAAGTACTGTCTATCATTCCAATACCATAATTAGGAAAAGAAGAACAAAATCTTGTCCCTCAGAGATAATATTGGTAATTGGATTGATGAACGAGGCTTTGAAAAACTTGGTGAGTTGGTTTTCTTTAGATAATTTCTTAGAAGATAACATGGTTTGTGAGTCGGTGGTGTCTTCGAACATTTACCCTAACAATATTAAGAATCATGATCGGTCGATTGCAAGCATTAGTTTTATGGAGTGTAAAAACCGCCTTTTGATATGGGTGTTCATAAATTGTCCAGAGAAGATGGTTACATTGCCATCTTCTTTGAGCAATGCTGGGATACAATTGCAGATTCTTTGTTTCACTACGTTAACCAGGTTTAGGTAAATCCCTCCCTTATACATGTTATAAATAATACTTTTTTTATGATGATTCTTAAGATGTATAAGTCAGGGTGAGTTTGTTTTTCAATTAGGCACATAATTCTGTCTAATATTGTTTGTAAATTCTTTTCTAAAGGCGTTATGAACATGATTAAGCCTTATTCAAATTATATTATCACCCCATGTCAATCAAGTTTTATCCTAGGACGCAACATTCATCATAACGTTATTGCGGCTCAGGAGACGGTTCAACCTATGTTCCAAATGAAACGTAAGAAATTGTTTATATCTATCAAAATTGATCTAAAAAATAGCATATGATTGCCTTAACTAGAATTTCATCGAGAACTATACGGAGAAGTGTAAGTTTCTAGAGAAACTTATTGAGGCTATTAACCACTATATCACTTCCCATACCTACAAAATCGTATGAATTTGAGATAAAATATATTCTTACACTCGTACCGGCGAATAAGACAAGAGGACCCCATGTCCCCTTAATTATTTGTCATTACTCATTTGTATGGAAATATTTTCTCATAATATAACATATATCAAGAACTATGGTGTTATTGTAAATAATAAGCATTGTTTGTTAAATAAAGTCTTCACACACTGTAACACCCTAAACTATAGAAGCGATAAATTATGCTAAAGATATAATCATATAAGAATTTAGATGTTACATCTTCAATAAGTTCATCACGCATAAATAATTTTTCTCAAACATCGCAGCGGAATAATAATAACATCTCATCAAATAAACAAAACATCTCCAAGTAGTCATGTCATATAATCATACTATATCACCAAATATAAAATCTCAACTCAACAATTGAAGTGAATAAAAATCTCCACAAGACATAACGAAAATAAACAGACAAACACCCCTAAATCAGAGCCCGACTCTATAGACTCCAAAGCAAAACGAGGTAGCCCCAAAGCTAATCTCCAACAACTCACCAAGCTAAAGCAAACTACTTATGCACGTCGTTTACTCATCCATACAAATAAGGTAGACGGTCAACCATAAGACCACTCGGGTTAGTTCACAATTCACAATAAGCATAATCAAACATAAGCATTCAAGGATTTAATGCATAGCACATATACATACCCATCCCTCTTAGAATACTGATTCCTAGAATACTAACATCACATGAATATTATCCCCCATTCCATACACATCATGCTATTACACTTCTATCATGGAATAGAAAGCATATTCGATCTCTAATCAAGTCATCAACATAAGCTCATGACTTAACAACATCAATCAATACAATAATGTCTCACCACATTACTTGTTTAGCTTAATCAACAAGTTACACCTACTTCATTATTTAGAAAATATATGCAACTTTACTCATTTTACATAAAGCACATATTTCATCTTATGCATATAATTCATCTAATTCATATCAATCATATAAATCACATAAACTATTACCTAATCAACTCAACAAGTACGATTCATCATTTCAAAAGCATAGGTAAGGTACCCTAGAAAATATTAGGCCCTAATATAGGGTTGCACCTCTCACAGAAATAAACTACTTCCTAATAAAACTTAATAGAGAACAAAAGAATAAATAAAATAAACGACATATTAAATAAATAAATAAATATCCAACAAAAATATACATACAGAGGTTCATCTTAGAAATCTAACCTAAAAAGATTTAGTTACACATGGTAACTAAAAACAAATTACTAAAGATGGAAACATACTCTAGAAAATTAAGGAGAAGATAAAAACTCTCACGAAGCTCCAAAGTTGCCTTCCTCTTGAACTGCCACAGTTCTGAACGAGAAATTCTGAATGAGGGAGGTTGGTATTTATAGTGAGAGTTTCTACCTGAGTTTGGGCTAAAAGTGCGGGCTTTACCCAAAATAAAAACAGGAAAAGACGTTTGTGCCCCGCATTTTCATATGCACGGGGCACATGCTCAGTGTGCTAGGCGCATGAGAGAGAGGACAAAGCCATCCCTTACACGCATAAACAGTGCCGTAGGCGCATGGATGCCTCTCCATGTGCTAGGAACATTTGTCATGTGCTAGGCACACTGCAGATGTGCTAGGCGCATGAAGTCAGTTCATGGGCCCAAATTCTCTGATTTTCCGTCATTTTAAGTCTTTGTTCTTCAAATAACTTGCCTCAGGACTTGGGAACAAAATTCCTCCCATTTGTAAGTCTTTTGAGGCCTCTTGAATCTTCATTCTTTGGATGTTCTTGATTTGCCGATTTGCATGATTTCTTCGTGAATTACTTCAAAACCCCCATAAAATTGCTATGTTTCGGGAAAACTAAAATTACAGACTCAAATATAGAAAACATTACAAAAGTCCCGAAATCATAGGCAATCGTTCTAATACTCCTCCTTTTTGCTGCTAAAACCTAATGAAAATAACTTAAAAACATGCTAAGAATAACGTAGGATGACCTGTCATCAGTTATGATATGCAATATCAATGTTTGCATGGGTTGAAGTGGCATTCCAAAATTGTAAATACAAATATATTTGTGCCATTTATGTAATTAGATGAAAACATGTAAGGACATTGTAGTAGCAATTAGCGGCTAAAAGATCTTGGCCGTTTTTTATTTAATTATTATATCGTACGGTAAAGGGTACTTATCCACCAGTGGATGACTTGTTTTCCTTATCCACCGCAGAAGGCGCCTATTAATAATACTATTTTTGTGATGATTCTTAAGATTTATAAATCAAGGTTTGTTTTTCAATTAGGTATATATCTCTGTCTAATATTGTTTGTAAATTTATTTCTAAATTTCATTATGAACATGATTAAGCCTTATTTGAATGATATTATCTTCCCCGCATCAATCGAGTTTTATCCTAGGGTGCAACATTCATCAAAACATTATTGCAGCCCAAGAGATGGTTCAATCTATGTCACACATAAAGGATAGGAATTTGTTTATATCCATCCAAATTGATCCAGAAAAAACATAGGACTGCCTTAACTTAAATTCATTGAGAACTATACGGAGTTTCTAGAGAAACTTATTGAGGTTATTATTTACCAGTATATCATTTCCTTTACCTACAAAATCATGTGAATTGGAGATACAATATTTTTTTTACTCATACAAGGGGAACCCCATGTCCCCTTATTTATTTGACATTACTCATTTATATGGAAATACTTGCTCATATTACAACATATATCAAGTTAAAGCAAATAACTCGAAAACTATGGGTGGTGGTGGTAGATATGGACCCCAATTCTCTTTACTTCTTTTTTCTTATGATCTTTTTGCAGAGGCCTCGATTGAACAATCTCATTGTGTTATGCACCACCTTGATATTTTTCGTCAAAAGTTTGTTCAAAAGATCAACACTCAGAAAATCTAAGTATTTTCCCCCAAGAATGTTGATAATCGGCTTTTAAAGGATATTGTTCAGCACATTGGTTTCTTGCAAGGTACTGATTTGGAAAGACAATCATATTGTTGGTGTTAATGTAAAAAATAAACATGGTTTGTTAAATAAAGTGTTCTCACTAATAATGATATCATATCATACTTATTTCTAATCCTAATAAACATTGCAACCACATCCAAACCCTAAACTTAATGATTTTAGGCGCCAATGAATAATGGCCGTTGATTCCAATCACTACTAATCTGCACGCATCCCATCAGTGTTCATTCAAATTCAAATTTGAATCAGATTTTCCCTCCCACAAATTTTGCAATGTTCAATGTGGCTTTATGTCTAATTGTATGCCACATTAATTATCAGCTACTTTGGCTACAGATGTGTTATTTGGCCTTCTTAAGGAAGTTCTTAAAAACAGACCCGACTTGAAGTTGGTTGTTATGAGTGCAACGCTTTTTTTCTTTCCATTTTTCTCTGTTTCTATCCTCCATCATTTTCTAAATGTTGGAATTATGTCTCATTCTTTTCTATATTAGAATCAAAGCTTGAACATAGCTGTGGATCAATCCAACTCTGGAAATCCAAATCTCGAAAGCCGACTTTGTTGCATTCACGGTAAAAAATTAAACCATCATGGTTAAATTTAAATTCATACTTTGTCTATATAAGATTATGTGTTTGGTGGGATATATTTTGATGTTTATTCTATATGTCTGATTCACAAACTAAATTCTGCGTTGCTCATGTATCAACTTCAATTGATGTTAGTCTTAATTGAGTGATGATTTATAAGTTTATCAGATCTTAACTTTTGAAATACTTTCACAATGAATATAACTAGATTGCAACAAAGTTACAAAATCGAAAGAGAAACAAATCTCTTAAGTATTCTTGATTACACTACTCCTTTGTTTTATCAGTAAGCCTCTGATAAATAATAATCAAATTCAAATAATTAGTTAGGTTGGTTACTAATAAGTTTATGATGCTAATGTTATGCGTCTACTTCAGAGTTTTATGCTGAGATAAGTCATATACCTCATTGATCAAGATTCAAGATATGATATAATCATTTTAAATAATTGCAATCTTGCTGAGGACCACTCTTGAAGATGTAAAATAAGTTTAATCCCAACCAAATACGTTTAATCCACTAGAAATACTTGGGTCAGAGTTTGCGAGGGGTTTTTGGAAGGGCTTAGTCTATATTTTAAAATACAGGGTTAAATATGTTTTTGTTTTCTATAAATATATATGTAATTTTTTGTTTTAGTCTCTCTAAAAATTTTCATCAACTTTTAGTCTTTCAAAAAAAATTTATCTTTACTTTTGGTCCCTCTTTTAAAGTAAATTCATATGTAGAATTCATATTTTTGAAAAACAAATTGCAGAAAAATTTATAATATTATAAGGATCTCTCTAAAAAAAATCAAAAAATTAATTAAATATGAACTTTTATATTTTTTACGGTAAAAAATTCATATTTAATTTATGTTTGGTTAAAAAATTATAATTTTTTTTCGAGTGATTTTTACAATATTATATACATTTCTATACAATTTCATTAAAATACAAAAATTTACTTTAAAATAGGGACCAAAAGTAGTGATTGAAAATTTTATAGGGACTAAGAGTTGAAGGAAAATTTTAGAGGGGGCTAAAACGAAAAGTTAGTATATTTATAAGGACAAAAAACATATTGAACCCTAAAATATATTTGATATTTTAAAAAAAATTCAAAGAACAACATGATAAAAAATAAAATATATTTGATATTTTAAAAAAATTCAAAGAACAACAAGATAAATGATCATATAATATTTCAATCACACTTATTTGACTTTACAAAATATTTTATATAGCATCCGTAATTTAAAAGAGAAAAATAAGCATCCCCTCTTAAACCATCCATCCAAAAATAACCTTAAAAAATAAAAATGTAATCAAAGTAAACATGAAACTAGAATAGGATGTGGAGATGGTTAATATATATTATCTCATTTTGATTTGTTCAAAGAAAAAAAGAATAGGATGTGGAGAACATGATTACTGAATTTAGTTTTAACCATTATCGTCGACATTTGTTGTTTTCACAAACATTGTTTCCTATAAACACATGAAAATGACCAAAAAAATTCAGCAGTAGTTAACTATCGTTGAGGTGTTTTTGGTCATTTTCATGTGTTTTCTAGGAAATAATGGATGTGAGAAAAACAATTGTCTTATCCTTCTAACACTCACTTTTATCGGGTAAAACCATGTAAGTTTCACCACTTTATGTAAGATCTATTTCTAAAGTGTGAAACTTTTCACTCGCGTTCATAGCAATCATCTTCTTTGCCACCACCCCCATTTTCTGCTGGTTGAAAAGAAGTTTGTTATGGCATTCTTGGAAGTCATCTATTGTACATGAGTATTCATTCTTGATGATTTGCAATATATTTTTTTAAGAAAAATTATGCATTTGGTCCCTACAAATATAACAAATTTGCATTTTAATCCCTGTATTTTTTTTATACAATACCCCCACAATATTTTTTGTTATGAAAAAATATGTATGGTGGAAAATCTTGCTAATTTGGCACATTTCATCACATGTGGCACTTGCTTACTGTGTATGAGCAGCACACTTGGCAATTACAAATTATTTATTATAAAATTTATAAGCTTAAATGAAAAAACAGAACATAATTTTTTTTATTTAATTAATTAATTAAAAGAAGAAATAAAGAGGAAGTAAAATGAAGGGTTGGGTCTTCATTCTTTCACTTCTTTTCTTCTCCTACCGTCATCCTTTAGTGGAAGAGAAATGTGACTACAAACTTCTAGAATCTTGCACACATTACATGCAAGAACAAACTATTATGACCACCGATGAATCTGTTTCACCTTCCTCCTCCTCCTTCTCCTCCTCCTCCTCCTCCTCCTCCTCCTCCTCCTCCTCCTCTGTTCTTTGCTCCTTTTCTCCGTCTTCCATTTTCTCGCGCCACTGAAATCTACCTCCGTCACTATATCTGACGACGATAGTGGTCGAGGCTTAATCTCCAGCATTGGCCTTGCCTTTGCATTTCATATCTTCATTTCACACTCATTTTCTATCATGAATCTCTACTGTTGACATGCTCATTTCCAAAACCGACACCGTTTTTTTTCTACGGAGGTGGTCGGAGATATTTAAAGTGTTGGTCTTTTGAACGTGCGTGTCATCCCTCTCGTTATGTTTTTGGGGTTTGCTTTGGGTCGTGACTGTTTTGTTTGTTGGGGGTTCTATTTTTTGTGTTAGTTGATTCATCGTTCGTTCATTCTAACGACCTTCTCAATACCATTATTGAACATGATTCTACAATGGTTCATTTGAACATGCTCTCAATATCAATTTGATAGAACAACTTGATGGAACTAACAAAATTTAGAAAATTAGAGTTTTGGAAAAATTGAAAGGACTGAAGGGGTGAGGAAGATGAGAAATTAAAATCTTTAGGGAAAATTGCATTGACATGAGGTTTGTTGCGTAGTTTATTAACAAAATTAAGTAGTTTATTAAAAAAATTAAGTAACCCATTAAACAACTCTCTTTTCTTCACTTTCTTAACTCAATCTTAACTTAATCTTCTCCAATAGGTTCCCATCTGTGCTCCACTATTGCCATACACCATTTCTTCATAGGTTCATTCTCTTACTTCGTTTGCAAATTGTTCTTTGATTTAGCTTTAGAAAGCTCTTGTCAATTTTCACCTCCTTTCCTTGTAAACTTTTTACATACTGTTTAATTTCTCAATAATAAGTTTAAAACCACAGTAACATTGACACATTTACTCTTTATTGCACCTTACACTTGTTATTAAAGGCATTACACTTCTTATTAAAGGCATGTTTTTGCGTACGACATCAATTATGCTAATTATCGATGTCAACGTGTTGTGTCTGTATCTTTGCTTTATGGATAAGATGTGGCCTATCTCTGACACTGACACACGTGATTACATCAATTTTGTCATTTCTTGAAATTATATTGGTGTCGATATGTTGGTGGAAACGTCGTGTGTATCTTATAACTTCTAAAAATACATTCTTTTTAGATTGTCTTTCATCTTCCCTCGATCACGATTGTTTATTACGTAGATCTTCCATCTCTTTATTAACAATTGTTTTCACTTTTTAACAATTCGAAAAAAAACATATATTTTTACAAAATGAAAACAATTTTGTTTTTTTAAAAAAATAAATAGAATTAAGTTACTCTCTCAATCTATTTATAGAATAGTTTGATCTTTATATTGAATATCTTTAATATGAGAAATATTTGGACAAAATTTGTTTTCGTTTTTTTCTCTGCCATTTGAACTTTTAGTTTTTATTTATTTTAATGAAAAAGAATCTTATAAATTAACATTAAATTGATTTTTATTTAAACATGTTAATATTATAATTTTGATTTCAATTAGAAATATACTTATAATGTTAATTACTCAAAATGAAAAAAAAAAAAAAAAAACCTTTGTATTTTTCTATTCTCGAACATCAACGTTTTTATATATTTCTGACTTCTTAAAAAAAGTATGGAAAATATGTGGTCCATATCTACTTTATGTGGGATGAAACTAACTTAACTCTTGTTATAGTTGCAACAATAATTTGGTCTAATTAAAAACTCTTATTTAATAGGTTAACTATACAAATTTTCGAGTTGACATCATCTTCATTTACAATTCTCTAAATTTCTTCCATTTGAAAAGATATATACGCAAAAAATCTTGAAAAGAGTATACAATAATTAATGATGACGGGACTCATTTATTGAAAATATTTACGAATCCTTTCTATTTATAATTCTTTCCATTTTCTTCATTTCGTGAGATAAAGACACCAAAAATCTTGAAAAAAGTATAAAATAATGAGTCATGTTAACCAGTGTCCCTGGGAGTCGAGACACTATTTAAGCACCTAAAAATGGAAAGAAAAAAAACAAAGTCAACATTAAAAACAACACCTTTTCAAGTTTCAAAAAGTAAAATACACTATTTCCGAAAAAACATTTCCTTTTATAATTTCTTAACTAATCCTGGGGCACTGGTGAACATTTTCCTAAAATAATTAATACATGTGGGACCCATTTAATGGAAACATTTATTTTTTATGTTTATCTCTCTCAAAATTGTATACTTTATATAATTTGATAAATGGAGATGATCTTTACTCCAAATTTTCATCCTATAAAAGAAAAAAACTATACAAAATTTCAAAACTATTTCATTCGTCAATAAAAAATATCATTTGAAATAATATCGGAGACTGAGAGTAAACAATGTATCATCACATTGTCAAATTGGATGATCAAAATCATAGATTAGTGACATTTTTAAGATGAGAGATCAAAATTATGCAATTAAGAATATGAGGACCAAAATTACGATTTTATCAAAATAAAGACACATGAACTTCATTTAAGCCTTGTGAAGTCTCGTTCTCACATGCCAGCATCTGTCTCACTTAACTAAGCTATATCTCTTCTATTCTATTCAATATTCCTATATATGTTAAATATCATACATTAATATAATCAATTTTTTTTGGTACAACATTAATAATCAATTTACATGATATGAAAGTGGAGCTTAGTTCTTACTACATTATGTTAACGTAGATGAAACATAAGCAACAGTTGAGTAGGAAAAAATTGTTTGAATTAAAAATTGAGAGGTATCAATTTTTTATAATAATAATATAATGTTAATTATCGGAGAGATAACAATTTTGTACTTGACCATTCACAAACATGTCTTTTATTTTATGATTGTGTATCAAAAAGAAGAAAGAAAAAAACGAAAGGAAGCAAATGCAAAATAATATAGATGAAGATTGTTGAGAAACTAAATAAATAATTTATGTTTTTTTTTATGTTTTTCGTTTAATTTTAAAGTGGTAACTAATGTAGTTTATATCTCATCAATGAATAATAAAATATGACATAATTTTATGTGACTATTTGAACAAATCATGTTATTAGATAGATAATTGATACAAAATACATAATTTAATAGAAATTAAAATTTACAATCACATTGTATTTTTATCATACATAATATTCGTTCTCACACGACATGTATGACTCAAACAATGTAATATTTAATTCATGAATAATGAGTGAGATATGTAATATTTGCAAGGTGTAGTCGTGGTTTATGTATGTTTGTTAATTAAATGATGACTCCAAAAGTCATGTTTTATTAATGAGAATGAGAGAAAATCAATTATGTGTGGTTTATCTAATATTCAAAATTGATTTTTTAATTTAATTAAAACTAATAATATTTTTATTGTGTGTTTATCTTTCTTCAATTAGTAAAGCATGCATCCACCAAGGTTTAGTATTTTTTTTTTTTGAAGAAAGGTTTAGTATGTTTTTAAAATGCTTCTCTTTGTTAATTAATTCAAGCAATTTTTGAAACCATTCACGACATCATTAAATGTTGTAATGTTAATTTCTTAACCGGATGTAAGTTGTTTACTTTATATGTTATTTCATATTAAAAAAATAGTTGTTTATTGGGATTGATATTTGGTCAGTTTTAAGAAAAATGGTTGGTGATATTATCTTGCCCTGTTTGTTTGTGAAGTTTTTTAGATTTATTTTGCTTACTATGCAGTAAGGTTTCTTTATTTATTTTGATGGATTGTGCAGTCATACTAGTGTTATTATAGATTACTGAATTTACCTTTTAATTTATTTATATATTTTAAATTGCAACTTAAATTTTTTTCTTTTCGCTCAAGCATCCCAATTTTTTTTTGTTCAAGCTGTTGTGTCCGAAGACGAAACAATTCTAATATGATTGAGAGGAGCAGAATTAATACTAAGGATGACAATTGGTATTCATGCAGATACTATGGTGTCCATCCTTGTATCCTCGTTTATAAAAATATGTTTGTACCTAAGTTCGTACCCTCGTGAACAATAAGTTTGGTGTTTGTTCTCGTACCGTACCTTTTGGGTACCTAAGCGCTCGTATCTGCACCCATTATCTACACTTTAACAACAAAAAGACAATAAATAACAAAAAATCATCACACATAGTTAAAATATGATCTAAATTTCAAATCAATTTATAAAATATTACACATGCTAGTATTTAACCAAATATAAAGCATCAAACGTATAAAAAACAAATGCATATTACAATAAATATCAAAGACTTAGGATTTGTCAAAAAAAATCAAAGACTTATGATTAATTAATTAATTTTAGTATATACGGTTATAACTATAGTTTATATAGTGTGCGAGCTGCGGAGCGGGCTAGGCACTAGAGTATTCGTACCAACACTCATATCCCTTTAAAGTTGTTGGTAATTACCCAAATCGGAAACCCAACTATATGGGTATTTACCTGTCATCATGGATTTTTTTGCAGGTACCTATTGGATTTGGGTCCAATTATCATCCCTAACCTACAATGTCTCATGCTTTGATTTCCTCATAGTTTTAACCTTCCCATTTTCCTTCCTTTTCAAAAAAATTCCCCTTTGTATGTACTTGTTTCAATCCTTTTCTTGTCCATGGACGTAGATTTGAAAATTTTAAAAGCACTCTTGTGTGCAGAGTTAGACTTAGTTTTTTGTGGTAGCCAAATTTCAAAGTACTGCACAGTTTATGCGAATTATATTAAGACGACAAACTATATGCATTTTTTGTTTGTTTCTCATATGAATCTTAGCTACATGTAATAATGTCTTTAAATTCATAATTTTTTCAAAATTTATTATTATACATAGATAGAAAAACACTTCGGGTATATTTGGATTGAGAGTATATAAAAGACAACTAGATCTTATTTTTCTTTGAGAAATGTTGGATTGTGCGAATAGAGTGCACACAAAATTTCACGAATGAACAGAAGTTATATTATTTTGATCTTTAAACAATTCCATAGAGGCAACAATTCAACAATGACTTGATTTCTGAACGCCATATACCTGTTTTGTCAGCTTCTTAGAAATAATTTGTTCTGTTAACACCTCTTTTTGATAATCCAGTGGTCTTTATTGTCCCATGAGACATGATCACTATTATTACTACTTCTATAAAGGGTGTTATATTTTTCAATCTTTTTAGTGTTGTATTTAGCATTTGTTTAATTTAATCTCCCAGTTTTTGATAAAATAAGTGAGCACATATGTTGCGCATGGCATGTGAAAGTAACAACTCAACAATTCGTGAAATTTTGTAGACTAGCGGGTCGTACCATTTAGTACCTCTCTGTTTATTTAAATTACAATTTACAGACACTATAAATAAGGTTTTAAATCAATTAAGTAATTGAAATATTATATGATCATTAATATTAATAATAATTTTTTTTTAAATATATATATATATATATATATCCTTCAAAGTATAGCTTAGTTCTCCAAAGATCTCCCCTCCAAAACTTCATCCCAAACAAACCCTTAAAGGAATGCACCTAAATTTATCCTTAATAATTGGTTGTTAATTTAATGGTTTGTTCTCTTTCATTTTCCTAAATGTAGTGGGTTTAAACTGCACCATATATTGTATTTAGTATATCTTTTTGAGAGAAAAAATCAACTAAGTACATCATAGATTTAATTTAAATTTAAATTTCTACAACAAACCCCTAAAAAAAAATCTACAACAAAATAATCTCAAACATTGATTTCAAACTCACGTCTAGATATTTGCTGGAATAAGTTTGCGAGCACTAACAAATTCATTATCAAACATAAATATTGGTGTCGATATGTTAGTGTCTGTGTTTGTTTTGTGCTTCATAGCAAAGGCGTGACATATGTTGGACACCGATCCACAAGATTATATTAGTGCCAATGGTTACATTCAATTTTGTAATTTTATGAAATTATATTGATGTTGATGTGCCAATGTCGTGTCTAATGTCCGTGTCTATGACTATGCTTCTTAGCAAAGGTGTGACTTGTGTCCGACACTCACACACATAATTACATTTAATTTTTTCATTTTTTGAATTTATACTGGTGCCGATGTGTCAATGTCGTGTCTGTGTCTGTTTTGTGCTTCATAGCAAAGGTGTGACATGTGTCTGACATCGACTCACAGAGTTATACTGATGTTGGTGGGTACATTCAATTTTGTCATTTGCTGAAATTATACATGTGCCAATATTCATTGTCATGTCTGGTGCCTATATCAACGCTTCATAGTTCAAAACTCTTCTAATATTGTGCAATTGGATGAATTCATTCCATAAGAATTTATCATGTATCTTTGTCACCTTCAAGGCTTGGATTTAGTCTTTCTGCTCCTGTTATTGCCTGTGTATCCATTTTTCCTTGTTTTCTCCAAAGCATTCCCAATTGGTTGTTTTAGGTATAACGGCTCTAGACCATTTAGTATAAGATTAGACCAAAATTAAAGATTATAAGTTCTGCCCCTGTTGTCTCTAGAACATTCCCAACTGTAACTGCAATGAAACACACTTCAACGGTAACATATGACTCCATTGATATTCTGTTGTCCCCCCATCGCATCTCATAAACACACGTCTGGTGGTTCCAATGGTTTTTTGTGGTGGTGGAAGAGCCACAACCTTATCGATCAAGTAAAAAAAAGTAAAATCAATATTGTAAAGGCATTGCTTTAACGAGGAACCTGAGTTTTGCTAGAACTTTTATTATGGCACCAACAATATTAAGTAAGTTAGTACAATAATTAATTCAAGACGGTTGAAACTTTGAATTGAGATTGAGATAAGCTTTTTGTTGGTGGTGGCTAGGATTTGAACCCCAGACCTTGAATATATTTTGCATCATCCCTATCAATTGAGTTAAACTCACGAGGACTGAGAGAGTGATAAGCTATGCTAATGGACACCAACATCGGTAAATTGAATGTATCATTAACGAAATTTTCTTTTCTTTTGGAAGAAATTTGAACAGAAAAACTTGAGTTATCTTTTCAGAATTCAACATTTCTTTCGGAGAAGATGTAGCTAAGCTAATAGTCAACTAATCATCGACGCGCCTTCTTATTTTGGATCTTTGGTCTTAGATCAATATACAAAATATTGATTGTAATTTCAAATCAACCAACAAAGGTATCTTTCTAATTCAAAGATGTTAGTGTTTGAGAAGTCAAGTTCATCCTCTAAAAGAGTCATTGCTGAGGCTAGAGACCAGGTAAAAATTGCAAATTATGGATGCCAATAATATATTGATTAGGATTTGTTTTTTATTTGTAATTTGGTTGTGTAAATCCATATTAATTTATAATTTTGGTTTATTTTTGTTTTATTTCACATAATGTTTTAATAAGTTCTATACGAGCTTTTAATGGTAGTACTCAAATCTATCGATACTTTGAGCTAATAAAATTTTTTATGCAAATTTAAAAGCTTTTATATTAATTCATAAGTTCTTACTAACGAAAATTGTATCTTCATAAATTGTTTTTTCACAACTTACATTAACAAACTTATAAATAATACATAATAACTTTTATATTAATTTCTTTTTCTGCTTCTTGCTATCCTTCAGAGACCATTTTGATTTTATGTCTCTTATTGACTCAATGCAACTCGAAAATGACTTGTGTGAAGGCGTGTGCTATAGCTTTATATAAGCTTCTACCATGTCATACCTGCATTTATATTCCAAAGTATGTGCAATCAAAGTCCAATTCTTCTAATGTTATACGTTACAATTACAGCAGAATAGAATTCAAATGCTATACGTGTGGATTTATCTTCAAATCTAAAATGAGGCTTAAGGACCATACGAAAATTCATGTAGGAAATTATCCATTGTTTCAAATGCAATCCTAATATTGTGTTGATCTATCATAAGATAGACACACACTCAAAGTTGGTATTTGTTGGTTAGGATGGTAAAAACGTGGGTTTTTAAATAGTTCCCTGAAATTTACAATTTACATAAATCACATTCTATTGAATTGGTTCTCATATACTATATGACGTTTCAATAATTATACCATTATATTTATTTTACACACATATATTTATTTACTATTTATTTATATGCATTAAATATTATATTTCATAACGAGAGTCAAGATATTCATGATTTATATTTAGGCCTACTAGTAAAATATTTTTTATTAGATTTATAAATAAAATGGCCTGAAGATAAAAAAAATCACATATAGTATTAAATTTTTTAAGTCCCACTTTTTATCAAAAATTATTAGACAACCCTAAAATTGTTGAGACATGATTGAGACGACAGAAAAAATGAGCAAGTCCGTGTGTGTTTGTAGCAGCTAATTTGTGTGCTGCACGAAATCTGAAGATGAACTACCCGGATGTTAATTTGAAACTAGAAAAGCATGATGGGTACATTTTGATGGGCAAAACTTTACAAACACATAAATTTTGGTTTCAATTTTCGTCACACTTGTGACATGAATTTTGCCACTAAATTAAGTTCTTTTTGTCCATTTGAAAATTCAAAATTCTTTTAAAGTTTAGGAACTAGGAAAGTTTTGTAGAGAATGGAAGTTGGTAGAAAAATAATAGTTTGCTTGTTAATGATCATAGTGGCGGAGCCAAAAAAATTATGGGTGGGCCACCAAAATAAACTATAATATATAAAACAAAATTTATGTTGTAGTGTGCATTAAACATAAAGTTGAAAATAAAAAAATTAAATTACAACATATATTAAAAATTTAAAATAATTCTCTACATATTCCAAATTACTTTTTTTTTAGGAAATATTCCAAATTACTTGAAATCATATAAAATATAATCAAAACTAATAGTTACACTAGCTTCTCTTTCAATGTAAATTGTCATGCTATATTTAGAATTAATGTCTCAAAATTAAAGTATTATATACTTCTTAAACTAAATGAAATATCAACCATTTGATGAGATCCAAAAGTATATTTGTTCTTAAATAAACAAATCACAAAACATACACGTGGAGGTGAAAATAATTGGAAGGGCCGGCTTGAAGTTTGTATTTAAATTTAGTGGTATATTTATACTTACACATGTAAAACAAAATTAAAAAGATTGGAGGATGGGTTGTGGCCCATGTGGTGCTCTGCCACCGATAATCATTACAACGGGGTCTTACATAACAAAAGCGGCAGACAACCTGTGTTGCACAAGGTTGGGAGGTGGAAGGTATACTTGGGATCCATAACAAATTATGGGAAATAAATGTGTTGATAAGGGCTTCATAAGCAACATCACGAATGGAGGAAGAGATGTTTTCCAACTATTAGAGGCAACGACACATTACTTTATTTCTTTCTATTCTATGTGGTAGAGGCTTTTGCTTCAAATTAATGATGCACCACTCGAACCCGACTACGTCTCTCCATCAATGCAGTCAATATTCACGAATAAAAAGATGAGATGGCAATTGGTCTTGTTAGAGGGACTAAAACCAAAAACACATATTTACATACGGATGAAATTAAAAAAAACGTAATCATCACATTTTGAAATTTAAAACCAAATTTTTCCATCTTCCTCTCTCTCTTTTTCTTTTTCTCTTCTTCATTCCTTCTTTGCCCAGCCTCTCATAGCTTGCACCCTACAAGCGAAAACCCATTTTCTTCAACAATGTCCGATTGTATTGCACAATTTCAAAACCTTAAAAACAATTTCACAATCAATCTTTCCAAATTATATTGCACAATTCACGCACGGAAATTATTCATCATCGCATCTGATTTTGCTCTTATTTTGTAAAGCCAATCTTTCAAAATATCTTAGAAAAAAATATCATATCTTTTCCACTCAAAACAAAAAAAAAAATCATATCTTTAAATTGGCAATATAGTGGGAGCAAATATATAGATATGTTTGTTATTTGGGCCACAATTAATTCATGTAACAACTTTTGGAATCACATAATTGCTAAATTAACATTTTTTTTTGAGGAAAATTGCTAAATTAACATGTAACAACCTCATCAATATTAGCGAAAAGACGGACACGTTGCGCTAATGTTTGAAAATTATGAATGCTGTTTTTTTTATGAAATTTTGTTTTTGATTAAAACTAAAAATATATACAAATGTTTGTTGCTTTTAAGTTATAAAAAATCAAACTAACGATGATCACTATTTCATCGACACTGACAATAATACAATATAACAAAAAAATATAATCTAAATTCTTTTTTTAATGACACCGACAACAATTTTATTATAGAAAAAATTGTTTAAGGGTATAATTGGAATGATGAAAAAGTAAGTATAAATATACTCATATAGTTTATTACACTTTTTAAATAATAAAGGTAAAAAAACAAAAATAGATATATTCATATCCTATTTGTTGCATTTGTTTTAATATTTAAATTTGTTCTTATCTATTTGTTACATGTGTTATTTGTATTGAAAATTGAGGGTATTTTTAGAGGAAAAAAATTAACCCAAAAGTGCTGAAAGGGGTAGTTTTCTATATATATATATATATATATATATATATATAAGGATACGTATAGATTTCAATTCCAAATAAGAAAGATTTCGTTATAGTTTAAATAGGTACTTCTGAATTATATTTAAATACATCAAACTGCAACCACTCTGTGCACCTGATTTTCTCATAGCTTCATTCCAAAAAAATAAAAAGCTTCCCCTATTCCTTCCTTCCAAAAAAAAAAAAAAAGCTTCCCCTTTTCATATACTTGATTTCTTCTCAATGGAGGTAGATTAGAAAATTTTGGAAGCACTTCCTCTAAGTTTGATTTTTGACAAGTTGGTAGAGCGTATAGATCACATCTATTTCAGCGTGGTATGCAAGAATTGGTATTCCATTGCAAAGGTTAATTATCAATACCGGCAAATAAAAAATAATGTATTGCCGATGTTAATGATTCCCACAAAAAGAAAGTGTAGAACAAAGAGAAGTTTATATGGGATTTCATCCAAAACAATTTATAAGTTGCAACTTCATGTGCCTTATAACAAGAGGTTTTGTGGCTCCAGTCATGGTTGGCTAGCAAAGGTGGAGTACTCCAAAGTTACAATTATAACTCTACTAAATCCTTTCAAAAATGTTTCCATCCCTCTATCACCTATCTACATGTTGGATATACTTAGGAGAAGAAAAAATTATGAATTTAATGTGCATAAGGTTATTTTATCGGCTAATCCTATAACTATGCCACATGATTACATTGTTGTAGCAATCTATAGTATGTGTAACTGTCTTGCTTTCATAAAAGCCGGACAAAAGGTTTGGACTTATATTGATCACGACTATTATCGCTTCAGTGATGTTATTTTCTATAAAGGTCTAGTCTATGCCGTGGGACAATGGAATAACATTGCCTCTTTCGATTTGAGTTACTTGAAAGATAAGACGGTCATTCCAAATGTTGTTTCTTCTAAGGGGGATGATTATGTTGATCGGGTTTATCTTGTGAAATCATTGGAGGGAGAAGTGTGGCTTGTGAGAAAATTTATTGGTCTTCCAGACGATGACGATGAAGATAGTATCTTGTCTAGTAGTGGTACTGAAAGATTTGAAGTATATAAGTTGGAATTGGATCTTCAAAGTGGTAAGCTTATGCAAATGTTAAAACTTGATATTTTGGGAGACAATGTTTTATTTGTGGGTGATAGTGATTCTGTATCTATGGCTGCCTCATATTTCTCTAATTATCTCCAAAAGGATTCCATATATTACACCCATGATTTTAACGATGATCAGCCTGTTCCTTATCCTAATGGACCATTTGAAATGAAAATTTATAATGTTTAAAGATGGAAGCTTTAGTCAACATTGTCCTTACCAAAATTGGTTTGCACGGATGCCACCTGCACTATGGGTTCTTCCACCTTTTCAGTGGGATTGACAACTTCAAATTAATTGAAGTACGTTACTTTGTTTTATTTTAGTCTCAGTTTTTGTCTTCTCAAGTTTGTTTATTTATTATATTGCTATTGACATGGTGTTACAATGTTTTGCTTAATTTCTTCAATTTTTTACTTTATATGTTTGACATTTGAACTTCTCTCACGAGTATTATTTTACTTGTCAAGCCAATTATGATTTCTATTACAAAGCTTTGTTTCATCCAATTATGAAAATCAACCTTGTCAATGCGATTGCTTCCTCTGTAAGTTATAAGAATGGATTATATTAAAACAAATTCCAATTGAGCAAATTTCCTTGCACTAGCAAGCAGGAGCTCTATCAGCTGCTACCATATATAAATCCTATTTTTCCTTGTGAACTATCAACCAAATTTGATTGATACAAAGTTAATCAGTGTGTTCCTAACATAAACATCAGAATCAAAACCAAACTTAACAATGAGCAGTGCAGGGTCTGAGGAGAATTGGGTAGGTCTGGCAATTCAAATTCAAACAGGCTCATAGATTATCTTACTCTTGTATAAACATAACTCGACGAGTTTACACATAGAGAAAGAATTTGTTATACCTGCTCCCGATCTGACAATTCAAATCTTGGCAATCACAATACATCCAAGGACACAAGAAATCTTTCACACCATCAAGCTAATTCAAATAACCATTTCCCTGAAGTGATAAAATGTGTACTTTAGAAGAAAGAGGAAAAAATAGCAAAATAAAAAGATATAACTCAAGTTCAGTTTAATAAGAAAACAATGAATGTTAATGGTACAAAGTTGAAAACTATATAGTATTGAGAGTCTGACTCTAACATAGAGACTAGAAGACAAGACGCAGATAATAATATGAAAAAAATAAATGAATTGAATGTGTTCATATGTGTCGGTGTTGTACCGATGACCGACACCAATGCGTTATAGGATATTTAGTACAAAATGTTGTCAAATGGCGATGCTATATTACTGTTGTATATCGAAATTTGAACAAACCACTATTTTCTGCAATATGCAATTGGCAACATTACTTTTACACTTTGATTAACTGTGTTCATAATCAAGCCAAGGGAGAAAATTTTAACAAGCACAACCTTAACAACCATTGATCCAAAAAACACAAACCGATCAAGAAAGAACATCAGAGAAACAAAATGACTTCAATACCAAGCTACTAAAATGAACACTTACAGAAAGAGATCAATTAAAAATAAGGTACATTGAATTAAACAATATAATGTTGTTAGTCTAACCATGCTCGTAAGCTTCATCTTCACGATCTATTGATCGTAAGCCTCCATTGATGATAGCAAGAACATTTTGATACATGAAGATCGCCTTCATTTTGAAAATGCACATGGAAGTTGCCATCTTTCACGGATTCTTCAACAACAATGGTGACCTCTAACCAAGCTCTCGATGCCAATTTGATTGAACAACTTGATGGAATTAACTGAATCTGGGAATTAGGGTTTTAGAAAGAATTTGAGAGGGTGAGAAATGAGAAATCAAAAACTTTATTTATACATTAGTTGTATCTCACTAACTAACTAACTCACTTGCTTGTTTAGCAAGTTTATAACTATCTAACTTTCAAAACAAAATTAACCAACTTTTTAACTGCTCTCTTTTCTTCATTTATCCTTTGTATATTGTATTTTATACCAGGGTCGATTTGCTTTTCATTTAGGTTTAGTTTATTTTTAATTTTCAGTATTGCAATTAAATTTCAATATTATTAAAGGTGATTGGGACTTTCATGATCTATTGATCGTAAGCTTTTCCATCAAAGACTGGTCAATGCGCAAGAAAGTTTCCATCTTTCACATATTCTTTAACAATTGTGATCTCTAACCATACCCTCGATGCCAATTTGACAGAACAACTTGATGAAATTAACTGAATTTGGGAATCAAGTTTTGGAAAAAAATTGAAAGGATTGAGAGGGTAAGAATGATGAGAAATCAAAAACTTTATTCAATGATTAACTAACCGATTACAACAAAGTAACAAACTTATTTTGTACACCATACATTGGTTATATCTCACTAACTCACTTGCTTATGTAGCAAGCTTATAACTAGCTGCAGACCCAATCCATATGTTTTTACAATTTTAACAATTGATTACTTCATCTTAAATCTTAACTTAAAATGTGATGCATCAATCTTACTAATTTTAGAGTTTTCATTAGTTTTCAATTTTACTATTCTAATAGTTTTAATATATTGTCGATATCACCTTATGTATCTTGTTTCATTTTATTAATTTGTATGATTTTCTTCATCTATGTAAGTTTAAACTTTATTTAAGCTATTTAGTTATTTAATTTAACTACTTTCATATAATATTTTTTCAATTTAAATTATTTTCTATTATTTTTAATTTATTTATCTAATGAATAATATCGTCTGAATAGGTTGTCACACAAAATAAGTTGTCACGAGTCAATTTAATATTTACTTCTTCATCTGAGTTTAAACCCAAGACCTCTAACTCTTTTTCTTTAGCTCAAATTAGTTGAGATACCCAATCACCCATTTTAAAAGACTCCGAACAAATAGGTTATTCTTTTTATTTCAAGTCACATAATCTAACGCCACATCGTCAAATTAGATGATCAAAGTCATAAGTTGGTCAACATTTCGTCAAGTTTGTTCTCTTTCTTTGATAGAATTTGGAAAACTGATTAGTCTTTTACCCCCTTTCCTTGCAAATTGTTATGTTAACCTGGTTCTTTGATTTCCGTTGCGAGGAAACTGTTTCCTGTTGGATTTGGAAAATTCTTATCAATTTTTCACCCCTTTCTTTGCAGATTGCTAACCTAATCGGGTTCTTTGATATCTAATTGTTTGCATTTAGTAATTTTTTTTAACGATAAAAAGAACAGTTGTGAGAACGGTTTTGTTAATTTTATTTTTTTTATAATTATTCTCAATAAAAATAATGAACAAAAATAATAATAAAACATAATAATTTCATTGAAAGTTTCTTTAAAAAAGAAAAAGAAAAAAGTATAGGGAGCAGTATCAAAACGCATGGACTAATATCAAAAAATGTTGAAAGTGCAGAGACTAATGATATTTTTAACTAAAAAAATAATGAATAAAATAATAATTAATAATTTGGAATTTTTTGTCTTTTAGTGTGCCACATGGCGTGGAATGATTGGTCCACGTGGCACACCGTTAGTTTTGGTTTTTTTTTTACAAAGTGCAGGGAACAATGTCAAACAAAGAAAAGTACAGGGGCCAATGCCAAAATTGGGTGAAAGTGCATGAACTAATCACATATTTAAGCCGATAATTTTTTTTTATTTTGTGTGTTAAATCCGTGAATAAAAATTAAAAAGAAAAAAAGGTGAGTTTGGGCCGTTATTCTCTCTCGTGTTTATAAGGGAATCTTTATATCAAACATGCTTACCCTAATTGTCAAACCCTAAACCTAATTTTTTGGCTCCAACTGTTTGAAATTTGAATTTCTTATTCCCTCATATCTCACCTGCATTGGAAAACGCATATACATCGGAAAACATATTCCATATCTTCCATATCAATAACCAATCAGAGTCAAGTAGATGCATATACTACACTCAAAAAATCCTCACACGTTATCTCTCTCCCACGTTTTCTCTAAAACAACTTCTTCTACTTCATGTTTTCTCATTTTCTCTTCATGGTTGCTCCTCTCTCAGCCGCCGCTCTTCTCCTCTCTCAGCCACCGCTCATCTCTTCTTCATCCCCATAGCCTTCACTTCTGGCCACCTTACCGCAATCCATGTATTGGTCAAGTTAAATGATTAAGTGTGTGTACACTAGTTTGATTTCCAATGGTGGTATTTTTTATTTTTATTGATTTTTGCAAAGCCATTCTTAATTGGAATGTATGCATGTTGTTGGCATTAAATTCTTTGAATAGTTGAAGAAGATGAATAGAAGAATGAGAATGGTTGAATGATAACCCAGATTTGAAAAAGAAAAAAAATTAATTGGAAAGTGATTGAATTGAAGGTGAAAATCTAATTAATTTGATGATTTAAATTGTAAAATGTCATTAATTTAAAATGGGGTGAATATGCAAATAAAATTATACATGTTAAAATTGCAAAATAAAATAATAAATGTTATTTATATAACGTAGTACACTTGGCTGTTTTTTTTATTGGTTTGGGTAAATTGCCCACCAATTTTTAAAGGCAGCCTAGGTCTCACCTTAATATTTATATACACATTTCATATTAATAAACATCAAATAAAAACAAGGGTTAAATAAGTAAATGGTCCCCCTTTTTATATTACAAAAAATAAATGGTCCCCTTAAATATATCAATATTTGATTTTAGTCCCACTAAAATATTCTTTAGGTTTTTGGTCCCTCCAAAAAATTTTATCAATGAAATTAGTTCATGTTCTCAATTTAGAGTAGGAACTAATTTCATGGATGAAAAATTTCAAAAGAGCCCAAAAGTTCAAGGAATATTTTAGAGGGACTAAAATCAAATATTGGTATATTTATGAAGACTATTTACTTATTTAACCCTAAAAACAAAATATATACCGCTATTTTGCGTTGTAAAATAGTTACCTCAGACGCAGCCACTTTTACACATGTAAAGAAGATAAAAATACAAGGATAGTTGCAGCCCTTGTAATTGATTTTTTTATATATTGATTATCTTCGGAGTCCAGGAGTTGAATGGATTGTAATCAGCATCATAAAAAATGGTTTGATATCTTTTGAAGTATATCATGCTCTGCTACCTTCTTTTTATACAAACAAGTGCTTTTTGGGGAACAACTTGCAGCATAAGAACGAAAATCATTTGATTCTAATAGTTTTAATATATTGTGGATATCACCTTATGTATCTTGTTTCATTTGATTAATTTGTATGCTTTAATTCATCTATGTAAGTTTAAATTATTTTCTATTATTTTTAATTTATTTATCTAATGTATAATATCATATGAATTCCGATAAGTCATTATGTGCTGAGGACGGTTCACCATGCATAATAAAAATGGGTTCTCACGAGTCAATTTAATATTTATTTCTTCATCCGAGTTTAAAACCTCTAACTCTTTTTTTCTTTAGGTCAAACTAGTTGAACTTAACTTAATTGGTAAAGACAATGTATAATATATGCAAGGTTTAGGGTTCAAACATCAGACACCACTGAAAAAAATTAATTGAACTACCTAATCTCCCATTTTAAAAAACTCCCAACAATTATGTCATTTTTTTTTGTCAACATTTCTGAATTAAGATCAAACTTGTGCAATTAAAAATAGTGGACTAAAACTAACTGCAATTTTATCAATGTATGGGATTAAATATACAATTAAACATTTAAAATAAAGAATTTTGAATAGTTTTTTCAGCTAAAAATACCTCGAGCGGCGGCCCCAGACATAAAAAAAGTTGTGAGCTGATTCCAGTTTTGACAAGTCAAGTTCCAGACATCGTCCAACACCAACAAATACCTTGTAGAGGAAGTTGTAAATGATCTCCAAATAAAGATAGCTTGGACATCGAAAGAGTGGGACACATGTATCCAGATCTGCTTCTGAAAGAAAGCTTTGACCATCGGATCATTGCAGACCATTTGAGAAAGAGTGGTCTTGCCTATACACCAAGACCAACAATAGCAATAGAGGAAACAACATCAACATTGGTGTTGTCCAACATGTTAATAATCTTCATCTTATCATCAGTTCTACCAATAATAACATGATCAGATTCTTCTTCTTCAGTTGTTTCCAAACGTACAGCACGGATGTTTGGTCTTAAATTGAACAAATTTTCGACAAGAAACACGGGTATCACTTTGCTCTCTCTTTTTCCTCTCTTCTCTCTCGCCTCACTTCTATTTCTACAATCGTGCGCGTTGTAGGTCCACCAGAGCAACACTTGTGATCCTACCGTCTGTTGCCGAAGTTAAAGAATCCATTCCGTAATCAGGTTTGTTCTCTTTTCTCTTTGGAAAACTGATCAATTTTTACCCTTTCTCTTTGATATGGTTTGGAAAACTGATCAAAACCTCAATAGCATGGTTTGTTGACTTTGTTGTAATTTGAAATTCACAAATATTTAATCTTTATACTTTTAATCGTAATCAAAATTTCACAAAAAACACTATTCATTATTCACAAGTGTTATCGCAATAAAAAGAGCTGAAACACAAACACATGAGTGTCTGTGTTTCTACTAGTAACATTATAATGATAGTTGTTAGAAAGGTAGCAATTTTTTGTACTTGTATATTTACAAAAGTGTCTTTTATTTTATGTTTGCGTAAAGAAAAAGGAAAAGAAGAAAATTCAAAATAATAGACGAAGACCTTTTAGATACCAAAGAAATAGTTAATGTCATTGATGTTCCTTATTTAATTTCAAAGTGATAATTAATGTAATTTGTAATGTGTTCATAAATTAATAGAATTCTCCCCGTTCCCAAATTGTAAACAAAAAATTTAAAACGTATAAGAATTTAGTAGAAGTTTTTGTGTTTTCTTTGAATAAGTTTCATAGAAAGATGTGAAAACATTTTTCATTGGCTATTTATTATGGAGAAAATGAAAGAGAGGAAAAATTGAATGTAATTTGCATTTAATTTTATGAAAATATGTAGAAGTTTTTCTTGGAAAATATGGTTTTTTTTTTAAAAAAAAAAAAAAGATTAAATAGGGTAAAAGTTAGTCTTTTTTGCTTATAATTTGGGACAATGAAAATAAGTTTTTCTTTTCTTACATTTTGGGGCGGATGGAGTATTTTCATAATTTGATGTGATTATTCAAAAAAATATGTTATTTGATAAATAATAAATACAAAATACATAAATTTAATAGGAACTAAAATTTACAATCAGATTATATTTTTAACATATATTATATTCAATCTCACACACCATTTATGTCTTAAAGACTGACATTTTAAATACATGAATGAGGGAGATACGTAATATTTGTAAGGTATATTGGTGGTTTGTGCATATAGTTGATAGTGGTATTTGTAATTTAAATGCATGACTCCAAAAAGTCATGTTTAATTCACTAGAATGAGAGAAAATCAATTGTGTGTGGTTTATCCAACATTCAAAATCATTGTTTTTATTTAGTTTAATTAAAATTAATAATATATTAATTACATTTTAATATTTATTTAATTAGTAAAGAATGCATCCACCAAGGTTTGATAGGTTTTTAAAATACTTCTCTTTGTTAATTGATTCAAACAATATTTAAATCAATTCACAACAATATTAAATGCTATAATGTTGATTTCTTAGTATGATTTAAGTTGTTTACTTTACAACATTTCACGTTAAAAAAATTAGTTGTTTATATTGGGATTGATAATCTTATATTGTTTGTGTTTTTTAGAGAAATATTTTATATTGTTTGTTGTGACGTTTCTTATACTTCTTTTGTTTGCTATGCATATGTCATTCTTTATTTTGATGGTTTGAACTTTTTTTTTAAGATGATGGTTTGAACATATTATCATATAAGTGTTGCAATTTAAATTTTTATCTTCACTTTTGACATTTTTTTTTCCGCAAGAGATGAAAGAACTGAATTAAAGCCCAAGATATGTTTAGAAAATTAAAAATTTAGAAAATGAGTGATTAGTTAACTTTTGATTTGAATTCAGTTGATTTTTTTATCTTCACCGGAAGTGCATCCCAAATAATGCTAAAATGATTTTATTTTATAAAGGGACGAATATAATAATTAGATTATGAGAGGCACGCCATTATTTTGGTTTGTCAAACTCCAACATATTACACCTTCATTTCATTATAGTTTTAACCTTCCCTTTTTCATTCCTTTTGGTAGAAAAAAAAAGTCCCCTTTTCCTTGTTAATGGATGTAGATTTGGAAAAAAAATTAAGCAGTGCGTGGTGCTAGACTTAATTTTGAGGTTGGCAAATTTCAAAGTACTTCACAGTTTATGCATATTTTTTTGTTAAATTTACGGACACTTGTTTTTTTTTTTAATCAATTAAATGTGATTGAAATATTATACGATAATTAATCATAAGAATATAAAAAACAAAATAAACAACCCAGATAGGAAGTTCAAAGAAACAACATAAGTCACAGGACAACAGTTCAAGAAGTACTTCGATCTAAGACAAAGTCGTTTATTTTATCTGTTACGAGTTACGACATTTGAACTTCTTCACACAGTCAATTTAGCCATCATTTAGAAACCATAATTACTTCTCTTTCAATTTTCTTTAGCCTCTAATAAAGCGGAACTTCTGAACGGTATTCACGTGTATGTGAATAGTCAACAGTGATATACATTATCAACAAATTGTGCGTCAAAATAACACAAGTGTACACATAATTATATGTCAAACAAATTATTATTTCTATTACAATGCTTTGTTGTATCTCCTCATCCAAATAAAGTAACAAAATCAACCCTGTCAATGTGATTTCTTCCTATGTAAGTAAAGTATAAGAATGGATTATTTCAAACAAATTCCAATTGAGCAAATTTCCTTGCACTAGCAAGCAGGAGCTCTAGCTGCTACCATATATAAATCCTATTTTGCCTTGTCAACTGTCAACCAAATTTGATTGATACAAAGTCCATCCATTAAGAAAGAAATACACCACCGACACCGTGGTATTGAAAATGTAATATAACATAGGATACTTAGGCATCAATTTTAATCAACAGCAAGCATACACTCCCTTTATTAATTGAGAAATGATATTTGTACAACCATTTTCTAACAACTTTTTGACAACTTTCTCTCTCATACTCACATTATCTTCTTATTCTCTCTCTATTATTTTTGACCAATCAAAGGAGAGAAAACCAAAGTTATCATAAAAGTTGTACCAAAGAGTTATACAAATATCACTACTCTTATTAATTTAAACTCTACTAAATACCAATGAAAGAAGAAAATAGAAAAAGGGAAAAATAACAACTGTGGCATCTGTATGGTTTTCTTGTCAGCAAACCCCTACTCATTTAAACTATGCTGAACACCAGAGAGGGAAAACCCATAGAGGAAGATCAGTATTCAAATCAGAAAAGAAAAACTAGAGAAAGTCATTGAAAAAGAGAAGGGATTCTTCAAACAGAGAAAGCAATTGAAAAAGAGAGGCCGAACCTGTACTGTTGCAAAAAACAGTGGAAAGGATCATACTCTTTCAATGGCTTATCTAAATACCAATTTGTGAAACTGGTTTTCCTCATTCTTCTATATGTGCAGCGACACTTTGGTTTCTGTAATTTTGAGCAATTGAAAAGCTATAGTAATTAGTGTAAGCTACTGAGGTAATCAATAACCCAGCAAAAGCAGTGGCTCAGACTCGGCCATTAATATTTATAAACACATTCCATATTAATAAACATCAAATAAAAACAAAATATATACCACTATTTTGGGTTGTAAAATAGTTACCTCAGACTCGGCCACTTTTACACATGTAAAGAAGATAAAAATACAAGGATAGTTGCAGCCCTTGTAATTGATTTCTTTATATATTGATTATCTTCAGACTCCAGGAGTTGAATAGATTGTAATCAGCATCATAAAAAATGGATTGATATCTTGTGAAGTATATCATGCTCTGCTGCCCTCGTTTTATACCAACTTGCAGCATAAGAACAAAAATCATTTGATTCAACATCAATGACATGTAACAAATCTGAAAAGGTCATCAATGCTACATGCTTCTATATTTGAGTCCAAAACATTGTAAAGGTTTTGAGTTCAGTGCACTTTCCTTAAGCATAGCATGGGATGCCCATTTACTTTAATCACACATGCAATTTTTCGGATTTTGCTACCAAAAATCCATGCAGGAACAAGAACCATGTTTAAAGTGATGAAAGCGATGACGATCCCTTACAACAATTTCACGATCAAATGCTTTGGAGATTAGCTTCACTACAGTATGACAATCATTACATATGCGTAAATTCTTGATTATTCTGATTGGAGCTGGTAGGGGAATAGTGATTAGTCCAAAAGCAACAGCTAGCTTCTCACTATGGCTGAAAAGGGCAGTTTCCTTTTCTTCTTCATCTATGTCTAGTGAAACCTCACTTGTGACTGGCGCATAGCCCTCAATCTTTAATTTTGCAGCCACTTCATCTAACATATGTTCAATATCCTTTATCTGCGGGTGTGTTTTATCTCCCGCTAAGAATTCATGAACTATTCCATTTGCCTCAATCATGCTACAACCAGGCATCTTCACTACCCCATGTTGTGCCATAATTCCCCTAATTTCCAGAACATCACCCCAATTTCCTTTTGAAGCATATATATTTGACAATAGCACATGGAAACCATCGTGGTCAGGTTGAAGCTGGATGAGTTTCCTTCCCAATTTCTCTCCCATTTCATTGTTATGGTGTTTTCTACAAGCTCCAAGCAAAGCACCCCAAGTAGCAACATCAGGCGCCATTGGCATACTCTCAATCAGTTCCTCTGCTTCTTTAAGCAAACCTGCACGTCCTAAAAGATCAACCATGCACCCATAATGCTTAACATTTGGTTCTATCTTGTGTTCTTGGGTCATTGAACTAAAGTAGCGGCGCCCCTCATCCACTAGGCCCATGTGCCGACATGCCCCAAGAACTCCCATGAATGTTATCCCATTAGGTAGTGTCTTGGTTTTTTTCATATCTGCAAACATGTTAAGTGATTTTTCTTCCAAACCATTCATTGCCAACCCAAGAATGAGAGCATTCCAAGTAGAAACTCCCTTTTCCTCCATAGCATAGAAAACCTCTAATGCATTTTCCACACATCCACATTTCATATACATATCTACAAGTGTCGTGCCCAGAATGACATTAACATTGAATTTATTTTTACTTATATATGCATGAATCCATTTCCCCAAGTCCAAAGCAGCCATATGGCTGCAGGCTGAGATGACACTCACTAAAGCAGTCTCATCTGGCCTAATTCCAAGAAGCTGCATTTCCTGAAACAAAGCCACGGCCTCTGAGAAACATCCATGTTGAGCATAACCCGATATCATAGCACTCCAAGATACAACATCCTTCTCAACCATGGAATCAAACAATTTCTTAGCATCCTCAACCAAACCACACATCAAGTACCCAGAAATCATTGAGTTCCAAGAAACCAGATCCAACAGGACACCGCCACTGAAAAGTTTCTTAGCATCCAATATCTCTCCACAGTTTGAGTACAAATGTATCATTGCATTCTGAAGGCTAACATAATCTTGAATCCCAATTTTTGATGCCAAACCATGTACCGACCTCCCCATCCGTACAACCGAGAGGCTCGTACAAGCAGAGATAGCACTAACCACAACCACCTCATCCACCATAACTCCATGAGCATTCATATCTACAAACAAAACCAATGCCTCCTCACACATCCCATTCTGTTCGTAACAAGAAATCATTGCACTCCATGACACCATATCCTTTCCTTCGATCCGATCAAAAAGACTTCGCGCCTTTGCAACACAACCCTCTTTTCCAAATAGCACAATCATGGAGTTCGAAGCAATGGTGTTCCTCACCGGCATCTTGTCATAAACACATTCTGCCTCCACAACATCTCCCAAATTAACATAACCAGCCAAAAGGGTATTCCAGGAAACCAAATCCAACACAAGACTTTCCTTAAACACCTTACGTGCACTCACCATGTTCCCACAAACAGCATACAAGTTAATCAATGTGTTCCTAACATAAACGTCAGAATCAAAACCAAACTTAACAACATGGTCATGAATTTGCTTTCCTTCGGGTTCCGATACACGGGCAGTGCAGGATCGGAGGATAATCGGATATGTATAATGATCAGGTGAAGAGTTTTGAAAGAGAAAGAGCTTGTAAAAGTTAAGAGCTTGATGAGGTGAATTGTGAAGTTCTAAGTGGGAACGCATGATAGTGTTCCAAATGAAGGTGTTGGGGTTGCGAAGGTGGTCGAAAATTTTGAGGGAATACGGAAAAGGAATGAAATTGGAGTGAGTAGAGAAGTTGACGAGCCTGCTTGCGGCGTAGGTGTCTGTGATATAACCGGTGAGGATCATTTGTGACAGAATCTGCTTGAATTGGGTCACCCATTGGCATCTATGTAACTTTGACTCTAAGATGGAGAGGTTTATGGTTGGTTTTAAGGTTGTTAGTCTTCTCACATGTTCCAACATGACAAATACATTCAAAATATGATTGTTGGAGTTACCTGTCCATATATTAAAAACAGTTAGACATACGTCAGGCATAACCATTCAATATTAATAAACTAGGCATGGCAACAGGGTGGGGCGAGGTGAAAAACATCGACGAAATCTAACAGAAGTATATACTGACGTCGTAAAGATAAAATACTAACATTGCAATCAAATCATACAGCGGTTCTCTTTCATTTGGACGAAAAAAGGTGAAACTAACAATTCATTTCCAAGAGAGAAATTTATCTAGCCAGCCCTTCAAATAAATAAAGGACAAACCAAAGAGATAACTTGACAAGTTTTCAAATTGCATCACACATAAAGAAAGAGCTTGTTATAACTCGACAAGTTTTCAAATGCAATCAAATTATACAGCAATTCTCCTTCATTGGGACGACAAAAGATGAAAATAACCATTTATTTCCAACACAGAGACAGTTGAGGTATTTATCTACCCAACCCTTCAAATTCAATAATGGATAATCAAAGACATAAATCGACAAGTTTTCAAATTGCATTGCACATAGAGAAAGAACTTCTTATACCTACTCCAAGTCTGACAATTCAAATCATGAATATCTCAGTTCATCCAAGGCCACAAGAAATCTTTCGACACCAGCCAGCTCATTCAAAGAACCACTTCCCTGAAGTAATAAAATGCATTCTTTAGAAGAAAAAGGACAAAATTAACAAAAAGATATAACTCAATTCCAGCTCAATTAGACAACAATGAATGTCAATAATACATAATTGCAAACTATAAAGCACTGATAGTGATACATACACTAGACACGACACTGACACGTCGACACCGATGACAATTTGAAAAAATGGATTAATCGAATGAAATCACATGTGTCAATGTTGTATATGTGTCCGACACCGAACACATTTTCAATCAAATTGGTCGATGTTGTATCGTTGTCTGACACTGAACACATTTTCAATCAAATGTGTTGGTGCTACAAAGATTGTAAAACAAAAAATTAAAAAAATAAGTAAAAGTATACGAGCATATAAACACAATGAAAGATAGTTCTACACTTCTACTACCATCTATTATTTGGTTCACACCTTCCCCCAAGGAAACACATTTAAGTTGTCAGCTCCCCCGTTTCCCCTCCCTCATTTTCCCACTGAATGGTCATTTTAGATACCCTTTGATTAACTATGTCTACACAATCAACCCAAGAGGGAATTTTTTAACAAGCACAACTATAACATCCCATATAATTTTTCTAGAATTTTATACAGAACATTATAACTGATACTAGATAATTAAAATAATTGAGTCAAATTAGAGGGTAAGTTAAATTCTTGTCTTATTTATAAGAACAAGATACAAATCTCAAGATGTACATGAATTTCAAATTCAAACATTTACATAACAAAATCCAAATAGAGTCCTGAAGTCTATTTTTGGAGAACTAATCCTTGAGTCCGCAACAACATTCACCAGTCTATTAGAAGGAAAAAAAATTAAAAGGAGTGGGATGAGATCTACTTGTCTCGGTGGATTCTCTAACTATAACCATAATTGTGGCCTCTAACCTATGAAGCACGGATACAGACACAGACACCGAACACAACACGGACACAACTTATAATTTGAAAAAATCATATAATTAAGTGTAATTACAAGTGTCGGTGTCGTACACGATACGTGTCCGACATCGGGACACGCCTAATCTGAAGAGTGTCCGTGCTTCATAGCCTCTAACTAACTGCATTATTCCCTATTCAGTCAGCTCATAGAAAACTAATTAAGTAAGCATCTGTATGGTAGTATTAGTATCCACCTGCCGGTAAAGCATTAGATATAATGGACAATACTTTACCGGATCTGCCTCAATTTTTATTAACTGCTTTAACATTCATGTTTCCAATTGTACTGATCACAATTGATGGTTATAGTTAGAGAAGGAAGATAAACAACCGACAGTTTAGGATGTGCTTATGACTCTAGTATCATAAACCAACAGTGAACATAATCATATTCATATATAACCTGTCAATAGCAGTCCATTATGTTCATTTGCAAGTTCAATATCTTCAATGTAAGAATTTCTTTATAATAATTAATTAAGAAGGAATGCTCATATTTATTCTTTAGTTCTTTTTAGCTTATAGGCCAATTATGTTCAAGTAAACTAAACTAATTTCTCTTAAATAATAATCATAATATGATAGAAAACCTAATTTTCTCATACAATACATACCCATTGATATGATATTGCTATTAAACAACAAATACATATCTATATAATTAAATTCAAGGTTAAATAGAGAACCCACCTTGACAATTGCAAAGAGTACCAATTCCTCTACTTTTTCTCCAAATCTCTTTTGCTTGAGAATTGGAAGAATTGAAGAACTTACTCTTTTGAGGCGGAAGAAGGAAGATAATGAAGTAAGGAATTTTCTCCCCGAGAGAGAGAGAGAGAGTGTGTGATTTTCTTTTACGTGATTTAAAAAAAAACTTCAACTTTTCTTTTTATAAATAATAATAATATATTTAACCATTTTTATTGCGAAAAAAAAAACACACACACACACACAACCAAAGCAATCCATTGTTGAACTCCATTCCTCTGATATAAGCGAAGCGACAGTATCTCGCTCAGCATACCATTTTTCTCAATCTCCAGCTGTTTTGAATCATCAAAGTAAGCTTAATCTGTTTAATCTAACTATGTTCATTTCTTTTGTTAGTTTGCACACAAGGTGCTTGATAAAATGTCTACTTCATATCAATATTTTTTTAAGGTTCATCTATACTATTTATTTCCTATGAATGATAACTTGTAAGTAACTTATAGACTCTGTTTGGTAAAACAATAGCGTATAACTCATAAGCTAGCTTGAATTTATAGTGTTTGGTAAAATCAGCGGTTGAAGTAGCTTATATATATATATATATGAAATGATATAAAAATAACATTTAATTAATATTTAATTTTTTTCAATGAAGATTACGAGGGTAAAATTGGGATAAATAATGATAAGCTATAAGCTACTTGAATTAGCTTATCAAAAACCACTATTAGCTAGTAAAAATAAGACTTGCCAAAAGACATGGGTCTGTTTGGATTGACTTATTTTAGAGCTTATGCAAATAAAGAAGCGTTAACGTATTATTTATAAATTTGTTAAGGTAGTTTATGAAAAAACAACTTATCAATATACAATTTTCATTAGTAAGATATTAATATTATGAATTAGCATAAAAGCTTATTTATTTATATAAGCTCTTTTTCATAAGCTCGATCCAAACAAACAAGTCAGGATACAGTGTTACCTTTTGTAACACATTTCATTACGGAAAATACACAAATATTTGTTATGTTATTGATGTGGCAGAACAAGGTGTATTTTCTTTTTTTGAAATACTTGCTTCTTTTCATGTTAAACTATACATTGATAATTTCTTTCTATGTTGCTATTGTTATTTCCATATCATTTGGGAATAATAGGATAATTTGGTGGCTGGGGTGAAAGAGTTAATGAGTAGAGTGATATTCGAGTTCGGTCCCTACCTCAACATAACACTAAAGTTTACTGTTTTTAAAAAAGAATTCCCTAGCATTTTGTTATTGTCTAATCCTTTTTCTTCTTATATTCTGTCAATTCATTGCCTCAAAAGTTGTATAATATGACTCCCTTGAGCTAACATGAGCTTCATTATCTCCTTTAGAACTAAAGATAACGTGACTAGAGTAACGAAAGTTATGTTGGCAGCCATTCGGAGATTCAACACTGCGGCAGAACAAACTGCGCGTCTAACTAAATTCTCTCTTCAAGCCCCAAAACATGTGAGATTCTTCCCTTTTTACTCCTTTTAACTTTTTTCTTTATGATGTTTTTGGAGTTTGGAGCATGCCTCAGTTAATGGAATTGATAAATTTTCAATTAAGGAGAGTGTTGAACACCTACATGTATATAGAAACCTATCTTTAGGTTGAAATTTTAATTCGTTGTTAAGTTGGATACTAGAGTTCATGGAAATGTTATTTCATCAATTGTTTTTCTTACATCCTTGAACTTAATTGTTTCAGGTAGAAGTGGAATTTGCCAATGGTAGTGTATTCAAGTTGTCTGCTGAATTTCTCAGAATAAATAGCCCTGCAGTTGATGGAAAAATCAGATCAATTGGAGGTGAAAAGGTAGCTTCACCATTTCAAAGTTATTTGTGGAGTATATATAGAGTCTGTTTGGATTGACTTATTTGAGTTTATATACTGCCATAAACATTTTTGACATGGGTTGTGAGAGCCTATAGAAACAGCAAATACATGTTGGCATAAGTTGTTTTCAGCTTATTTCGATAAGCTCTTTAGGATAGCTTATGAAAACAACTTATAGTTTATATGAAAACAACTTATAGTTTATATGAAAACAATTATATTGTATTTTAGCTTTTGTCGTAGAAATAGCTTATACTCACTTGTGTAACCCACTTGTGTTGGTGGTGGTATTGGCTTGGGACCTGGGACTGGGAGTGTGCTCCTCCTCGAGGTCTCAGGTTCGATTCTCCCCATTGTCAATTTTGGTGGACTAATTTAGCTTCTGTAAAAAAAACAAAAAAAAACTTATACTCATTTGTATGATAAACGTTTATGCTATAAGTGCTTAATTAACTTGTTTATCTAAACAAAATAAAAAGTCATCTTCCTTATACCAGTTTGGTTCTTAACATTATTATACTTCCTAATCACTCCTTTTCTGATTTGAGGTTAGTTGATTCCTTTCTAATGATACTTCCTTTATTCACAACCCTATTGAACTAGGTAATATCTGGAAGACGCCATGTGGGAATTATGTCTGCAGAACCAGTAGGAAACTATGGGGTAAGGTACAATAATTTCTGACACCAAAGATAAAATTCTTTGCCTAAATCTAATATTCACTCTCAACTAAAACCTCTGATTGTTGGATTTGATGATCCAGGCTCAATTTTGACGACTTGCATAAAACCGGTATTTATTCCTGGGATTATTTCTATCATCTAGGAAGCAACAAATTTACCCTCATGAGAAATTACATTAAAACACTGAAGAAACATGGGCTTAGTCGAGATCCACGAGGAAGAAAGTGATGCAGACTTCTGTTTGATTACCCAAATCTAGTAACCTCATTTGTTGAAACTGAAACTTGTGATATTGTAGATTGAAATTTGAATGATGGGCATCAATATAATGAGTCTACACTCAGAAAATAAAAGAGTGTTTTGCATTCTTTTTCTCAACTTTCTTTCTTCATTGGCCAGGGATGAGGAAAATATCATCTCTGCCATGGCAGATTTTTATTTTTGTTCAAAGCTCCTGACTTCATTTTTTATCAGATTTTATTCTAATTAGTATACAGTGGCTTTTTTTGTTATAATTTTTCATGCACATAGTATTCATATATTAGCTGCAAGAGTGCTGTTAAAATCTACTCCTTATGGCCTTATCTTCTGTCTGCCAATTCCTTTTTTATTTGGTTTAAGACTCTATATACTTCAAATTAGCTTCAGGGTTATGGGATCCACTTTCAAAAGATTTTAGATATTCTTTCAACATCTTAAAATTTAAAATGAGTAAGGATCAATTATTTTCTGTTATCAAAAAGGGTCTAAGCCTAGGAATGGAAAACTATGGAGAAATTGACCATGGAGTCAAAACTAAAATGACAATTCTCATGCAAACTCCAATGAATACCACGATCACCTCCGTCATTAGCAAGAGCATCAGCACACCCATTAGCCTCACGATAAATATGATAGATCTCGACCTCCCAATCTATCTCTGGCAAATGGTGAATCATTCTCCACCTAACAGCAGTGACATTTCTCAAACTCTTCACTACGACATCCAAATCATTTTAATGCTCCATAGTCCATTTTGATTGACTATAGGTAGAAACCACAAACATGATTTTCGTCCTTGCACATGAAAAGTGGATAACAGATCCTATATTCAAATTGCGCAGAAAAAATAGTTCAAATTGCCGAAAAAAAGAATACAAAAAAGAAAAATTACGTTAAAAGAGTTCTTATAATTAATTTAACCTTCTATAATGTAAAATAATGATCAATATAAAGATCAAACTATTGTATACATATATAGAAAGATTAACTTAGGTCCCATCTATTTTACATATAATGTAAAATAATGATCACATCCATTTTTTTGTTTTCATTTTCTAAAATATATCTTCATTTAAAATTTTAATAAGGAAAAGAATTAACAAATTAACAAAGAGATGGAGGACTCGTATAGTCAACAATTGTCATCGAGAGAAGATTGTAGGGAGGCTATAAAGAATGCATATTTTGGAATGGTTTCTCGTTTGTAAGGTTTAGTTGAACTAACAATATCAATATTGTTAAATTTCACATCTTCAACCAGGATATCGCAGTTATGTGTATGTATTTGAGATGATGTTTGTCAATTTTTCTACAAACAAAAAAGAACAATGTTTCTCCATTTTCAAAATTTATGAAAATGCCAGATCTATTGTAAAAAATTCTATAAGAAAATGGTGGCATTCCGTTGAAATGTTAAATTTCTTTGAACAAAGGATTTATAATTATAATTGTTATACGTTTTTTATTAAACCTAACGGAAACCTAATAGAAGGGACCTAAACAAGACTTAAAAAAACTTAAAGTACTCAATTAGTCTTTTTTTTAGTTAAAGGATCAAAATGATACCAATTAAATACTTAAGGGGTCAAAAGAACATTTAAACCTTTTTTTTATTTATTAAATTTAAACTTTTGAATTATGCATTTCATCTCATTATAATTTAAAAAAAAAAACGTAAATTTTCATAATGATCAGATGAAGAAAAAAAATTTGCTCAAAAAAAAAAAGATGAAGAAAAAAAATACACAAAATTATATAAATAAATAAATTTTCGTTAAGGTATAAGAGTAATTTTTTGTAGAAATTAAAAAGAATCTAAGATTTTTGTCGTTAGAGAAAAATATAGATTAAAGTTATGGTGGTATCATCATTGATTTAAAAAGGAAAACAGAAAATAAAATATTAAAAAGGTATTTTAGAATACCTTATTTTTTTCTTTTATCCCATCTTCAGGTTTGCAAATTTCGATCCATGGTTTGGAAGGACAAATTATAACTTTAAGACCATCAAACCAATGAAGAAATCAGCGATAATTGTTACCAAACATATTATAATATATTTAACCATAGCAATTACTGCAAACTTGTGATTTTTCCATGTCCAGCCACTTAGTTAGGAAAAAAAATTAAAATAGGGAAATAGCCGTAAATTTCTTCCAATTTTTGATAAAGTAAACCAAAGATTATTTGAGAATGATTCTTAGGACATAGATACGAAGACAATCACAAAAAATAAAACATGAAGAAAAAAGTAATAATTAAATATTAAGTACTTTTTAACCTCTCAAAAAAATAAGTATTTTTTAAATAACTATAACTATATGATATACATTTGTATAAATGTGTGGTGAAATATTATGTCTAAGACCATCTATAACATAGCACTCTATTTTGTGTGCTTAAGTGAGTTATGTATATATATCATCTATTTTATAATTTTCAATCATATTACTTAATAAGCATCAAATCTCTTCAACTCAGTACCTAAGAAAAAAGTTACTAAATATGTCCTACTAATAACATTGTATTTCAACAAAATTTATTGATTTGTGTATAATTTATTATGTATGGCCACGAAAATTAAAGAGAGAGTGCGCTTACATAACCATTCTTCTCTATAAGCACCAAACATTTTCTCATCAATAAGTGAAGCACCCAACATTGTAGATGCTCTAAGTCCGCGCAAGAATTTCTTTTGAAATTATGTAAGTTCCCAATTTGTGAGTAGTTGCTTTACCAATAACCTCTTTAGTCTTTAAGTGTATCAAACTTGCAAATACATCTCTAAACGTCGCTTTTATTTGAAATTTTATGAATAAAATTGACTATTGAAAAACAAATTTTAGAACCAAAATGATTAATTAAAGATGTTTGAGTTCAAAATGACCAATTTAAAAGATACTTAACCCACTTGGGTTGGCCTAGTGGTATTGGCTTGGGATTTGGGAGTGTGCTCCTCGTCAAGGTCTAAGGTTCAATTCTTTTTGGTGTCAATTTATGTGGGCTAATTTATCTTCTTCAAAAAATAAGAATCGGAAGAAAAAAAAATACTCCCAAAAGAAATTCTAGTACAAAAGAAAGTACTTAAAAAAATAGGGCTTAAATGCTTTGGCTGAACCATTTTCTATTTTTCTTTTATTGAATCATTTAATCCAACAAAATTCTCTACAAGTCCAATAATTTTATACTACATAAGGACAAATGATACATTTATCTCAAACCCCTCTAAATGCAAATAGAATGGGTCATTAAAGAACTATATGGAGAAGTCTAGAACACTCCCAAGTCACAATCACATGATGAAACTTTCTCATGCATCTTTGGGTCCAGAAATGTCCAATAAATCCTATAAATTTCAATGCAAACATAAACTTTGGTGTCTTTACCAAATACACAACATTAACACAGCAGTAACAGTCTTCTAACATCTTTGCAAACACCTAAGTAAAATGGCCACAACTCTACCAAATATGAGGTTCTATGCTCCCACTTTATCTAGCAGAATGAACAAATTTTCCAATGTCAAATTGACAACATTGCCAACAACAAAGAATAGAATTTTTTGCTACAATGTAAAGGCTATGGCAGGAGATGAAGCAAGCTTGCAAAGGGCAAAGCGGCATCAGTTGCCACAAAAGATGAAGGTGTCACAAACTTCACCTACAAGAGGTAATTGAAGAATATACTTTTTCATTGTTTTTATCCATGTAATATAGTATTTACTTTATTTTTTAATAATTCATTTAATCCTCATTAATTTGGTTCAATCCTTGTACGTAATATACTTTTATTTTCATTTTAGGCCATGCCATATGCTTTGTTTTTATTGAGTCGTTATAATACAGTGGTTAAGAAACAAAGAAATAAGTATTTTAGGGATTAAACGAGTTTAAAGAGTTCACGAGGACATTGTTACTTGACAAAAAAATGAGTTTAACGAGTATATGATAATATATGGTGGGCCACAGTAAAACAATCGTGCACTGACACTCAATTAGAATCCAATGTGTTAAAATAGCGGATTTTCAATTGTATATTGCCAACACATTTTCTTTAAATGTTTCAAACAAGATGACAGAGGCTAAACCAAAATAAAAAAATTAGTAGAACCATATCAAGAAAAAAGTTATAAGGACTAAAACAAAAAAATGGATGTAATACAGGGCTAAAAACATATAAATCTTTTTATTACTTCATCAGATTCCGAGTTCAGTGACACTTTTTTTTTCCCAGTGTTATTGAACCAATTTCCAGTAGCCAGGACAGTGCAACAAATGATGGACACAATGGATAGGATTGTGGAAAATCCTTTGGTGTACAATGACAATTCACCTTGGATAGTTGTGGAAAATGGTGAATACAATAAGGGAAATATCCCTTGGGCAATAAAGGAAGGACAAAAAGACTACAAAGTCAGATTCAACATGCCTGGTATGAACAAGAATGATGTTAAGGTATGGATTGAAGAGAACATGTTGGTAGTGAAGGCCGAAAAGATAGCCACAGAGCAACATCAAGGTCAAGCAAATGGTAGTGGAGAATTAAGTCCAGAAGATGAAGATTGGCCTGCAAATAGCTATGGTAGATATAATCATAGAGTCTCCCTTCCGGAAAATATCGAATTTGAGAAAATTAAGGCACAGGTTAGAGATGGTGTTCTTTACGTAACAATCCCGAAAGCAAAAACCAGTGCAAAAGTAATTGGCATAGATGTGCAGTAACCTCTACTACAGCACCGGCATTACATATTGAAGATATATCCGGTGTCAACGTGTCAATTAATTCTTTCTTTTTTTGTTGCAATTATTATCGATATCAACGTGTCAGTGATGTGTGAGTGAGTGCTGATAGACAGTAACTGTAAGTTCATAATAAAGTTTTGAGTTAGTTTCAGTGCTACATTCAGTTTTGTTATCTAATTTCTAAGATGAGAGCCAAAATAAGATTATGTATCTGTTCCTCTACTCTACCTTACTGTGCTGACATTCAAAACTTACTTCATTGAAGGTGCGATGTAAACATACAGGTAGGATGTGAAAATGTTCAAGAAAAGATTAACTAATCAACTTAGTAAACAAATTTTGGAAATACACCGTAAAGGTTCGTGTTATTTCCCTTGTTAGCAATGTCATGCACACTCAAATGAAAATAGCCAACCAACGCGGATCCAATCACGTGTTTTCCTTTGTGTTCACAAAATCTAAGCCTGTGTTTGGAACCACATCGAAAAGGCTACTAACATGCGGTTAGTTCAAAGCTTGAGGTTATAGCTTTACAAAATCCACGGCCACACCACATTGGGACGTGAGAAATGTGAAAAAACTTATATCTAAACAGGTACCAAGTATACAATGAATTCGGCTTCAATTAGCAAAACAGATAGACATGATTTTCAAGTTGGTTGTGTGGACGCTTTCCTCCTCCAACTTTCACTTGCAAATAGCAGAAGAAGTGTAAACAGGATTTCAAATGCAGTACAGTTCTAGCTGAATCCATTAGGTACACCGTTACTTTCTGAAAATACAGGTTGAGAGTTTCTAAAGGGAAAGATCTAATGATTATGATGGCTTCTTTTTTCGGCCGGCTTGTGAGACACGCCTCAGCATTTGACTTTCCTTTTTCAATCCTCTGAAATCCAAAAGTGAAAACCTTGTTGGAACCGTTACAATAGTTATTATTAAAGTATGGTTGTTACAGAGAAGGTTTTGAAACAAATACCTTTGATATAAATACATGTAGAAATAGAAGAGTACCAGCAACATCACAAGAAAAATGGAGGCAACTATGTAGAACACATTTGTCTTTTTCTGCACAAATGAAGAAACCAATTACAGCTAAGCAAGCAGTAGCAGACCAGTGCAACCGACTTCACAGGAATTGTATCCCTAAGTATAGCATGCCATCGACTAAATCACTGGAATTAAAAAAGTTTCTTGCGGTATTGAATTCGTTGATAATTGATATTGGGCCTGTTTGGATAAATAACTTATTTGCAGCTTATAGCACTAGCGGTTATTATGATAAGCGCTTATGTATAAGCTTACATAAGCGATTTTTATAGCAAATGAGAAAACAAAGTTAAATTGTTTTTGTATATGCTATAAACTGTTTTTATAAGCTATATTGGAGAACTTATGAAAATAAGCTCAAAAAAGCTTATGAAAATTGTCATAAGCTGTTTCCATAGGCTCTCCCAAATAGTCTCAGGAAACTTATGCAAGTAGATAAGCTCAAATAAGCCGATCCAAACATGTCCATTGTTTTACAAGTTTATCCTTCAGGAGAGATAATTAGGTTATGTTTCCATCACACAATTTGTCAAAGTACGTTCTTCAGAACTTCTGCATCCTTCACCAAAAATAAAGATTTCTGGAAATCAATATACAAGATAACATGTAGAGTTTGGAAAACTATCACAAGAATTGATAAAAGCAAAATGTCGTCAACTGCAGATCGCAGAAAATAGCATTTTATTCAAATTCCGCTACACGACAGTGCAATAACGCCACTTTAGCCACTATTAGACATCATTTATACCCAATAGCATATTACTGAACAATAGGGATTTGTTCAAATTTCGCTATGATATAGCGCCAATATAGCATCTATTTAACAACAATGACAAAAAACACAACTTAATTTTAGACTAAAGTTAAATTACCCTGCGTCCTCTGGAGAAAGGCTTTCCACGTCCAGTGCAGCTGTGAGCATCACAGAATTGATGCAAGAAGAATTCTGTCAAATTGTATAGGTTAGAATGTAGTGTCACATATTTCCATAAATATACAAATTCTGCAAAAGAATGAATAAAATATTGAAATACCATGAAGCCGGCTCGCTGCAGGACCCTCGTTAACTGGAAAACAACTATCGGCTATGGTCTATAAAAAAAATGGAGAAATTAGAACATAAATTTAGGTAACACAAATGAATAGACAAAAACCGAAAGCACACACCTCACATATATGCTTATTTCTTGCTGCAGCAGCAGGATTGCACTTTGATTTTTTTGACCCGGAATTAATTTCATGATCACAGTGCAGTGCTCCACATACATCTGCTAAGCACCGGCTTTCTTTCTGGATTCAGCACAATTATCATTTCAATTATTAAACCGACAAGGGAAAGCTACCGAAATTTTCAGAAGGATTAACAACTTCACATTTTACTGAATTGTACATGTCCTATAAAACATCATTTACCACAAATCACTCCAAAAGGTGTTTTTCCTTAAAGTTGTTTTAAAATTTCTAGATCAATAGAGGATCTAGTAAAACCATAGCAATCAAAAGTAGGTTTCTTGACAGCAACCCTTAAAACTTAGCCTAGCCTAACTAATGAGATTTAAAACTTGCAAGACGATGCGGAATAGAAAGTGGTGTTGCTTTAAGGGAAGTAAAATTTCAGGATTTGGATCACTAAATGAACTATTTCAACTTTACTAACTCACAACTTGTTTCGGTATTGTTGTTTTCATGTTTTGTCCAGGACACGACTCAAGTATGTTCTAAAATATTAGGCTTGGTTCCTGCGAGCTCAGAAAAGTCCAAGATGGTACCTTCTCAAGGAAATAGTTAGCACTTAGTCCAATCAGCTATCAGCAATGAAGCATTGACAGAGACATTGGATACGATACTGAGCCGACACGTTGACACCAATAATAATTTTAGAAAATAGAAGTGATAGTATTGAATTACAAGTGTCAGTGTCATGTCAGTCCGACACATGCCATACATGCCTTCAATCTTAAGTATCGGTCCTACATACACTATCAGCTTTGGAGCTTAGATTAGCACTTTCACAACCAAGTTCCTCATAAAATGACCATATTAATAATGCAAAAAAATATAACCTTTGTTAATTATATCATGAATGATGGCAATCTGATTACTTCAATCTAATCCAAACTGGTTTTTCCGTTTTTCCACCAACTAGTTATTTGATCAATAATGGTAGAAAACATAAAATTGCATTGATAATTGATTCTATTGGACAAGAAGCATCATACCAAATTAAGTAAATTGGAGTGTCTGTTGTCAAAATGCTGATCAAGATGTTTCTCTTCGTAGAAAATTTTCTTACAGTATCCACACTTCCATTCATTTATATCTATATGAGATTTATGTTGTTCCTGATCTCTATATATATCATTGTCAGGGTGAAGCCTGCACCTTCTTGAGATATTATATTTTTCTTTCTCTACAAATGGCGTCAAATACTGCAGAAATAATCATGTATCAAGAGAATGCACATTTATCAGTCATCCAATATTGATGTAAGTTGGTCATAGAGTAGAATTAAGTGAGTCACTCATTGGACTCATTTTATTGTTGGAAGTATTTGAATACCTCTTGAACGATCTTCCAAGCTATTCTACTTCTTTCTCTAGAGCAATGTATTTGATGATCACCACTCTGCTCCTGATCCAGAATTCTGAACAGTAAGATTATCTATTAGCCACACTAATTACAGCAAGCAAGAAAATCACAAGCATATAAACCAAGAAAAGGTAAAAATATTTTGCACCGACGGTTCTGATTGAAGGCGTGTGACACGCCACTGACCTATGTAGCTACATTCAATTACGTTGACTTTCTTTACTTATTAATGGTTTCTACGTGTCAATGTCGTGTCAATGTCGTGTCAAGTGTGTTTGTCTACTTTAGTTTCATAGTAAAAAGAATGAGAAAAATGAACAAAGCATATGCACATAAGTTATTTATTGTTTCTCCATTGATATGATAATAGGATCACAAAGACATTAAGTGGTGAACTCTGAAATACAAACTGATAATGCTGTTCGCATAGTCCAAAATACTTCGAATCAGACATTAAAACTGACTCACCTTGCAGCATCTGAATCTACATGGCCCTGTAACAAAGAAACAATTGAAGATTTATTTTTACACTCGCGAAAATTAGGAGAAAAATGCAAAAATTTGGAACATAATCAAATCAAATAAAACAATACTAGTTGTATAGTGATCCATTGAAAAACATTCGGATCATTATCAAAATTCCGAAGAAAACATCTACATATAACAATTGAAACAAAGGATGAAATTTCCATTTTTCTCTATACAAAGAACCAAGTCATTACACAACTCCAATTCAAATCTATGGTAATCCTATTTCATGCAAATCAAACATTTAATTGAAAAACAAAGTAAACTTAGTTAGCAAAATAATAAAATGCAATTCTCAAGTAGAAAAATCACACAAAAAGCTATTGGTTAATCTTAATCCCTTAAAAACTAAATTTCCATTAAAATTCATAAAATCAAAATAGCCCAAGATTAAATTCATCAAATTTGTCACCAAAAGAAAAATGGGTATTTACAATAATTTGAAAAAACTGCCAAAAAATACATAAAAATTGAATTTTTATTTAAACTATATATATAATACTTACATCATCAGTGTGTGGAAGTGAAGAAATCCTTGTAAGCAACAAGAACGCGACAAATCGATAAAACCAAACCAAAATCTTATTCATTCTTGTTGCAGATTCTGTTGTTACTTTTCAAAGAATCATGAACCATTTCCGAACCAAAAACAAAAAAAGATTGAAACTTGCACACGTGAAAGAAGAAGTTGAAGATGCTTCTTGCACAGACTCGGTTTGGTACCAGAATGGAACCACGACACAGTGGCCTATTAGAATTTGCCACGTGTTAAAAGCTTTGGATTTGGATGCACACTGTTTCTTTGACTTCTGTTGTTTAGTTTCAGTTGACTTTGCTATTTACTTCACAAATATTTTGAAGAATTTGATTTTCATGAGTCGTAATAAAAACCCTCTCAATAAATAAAAAAATGAATCGTAATAATTTAAAATTAAAATGATATAATTTTTAAGTGGTAGATGAAGTGGCGAACGTTACATGAACTCTCCTACAATTGTGAAGTTCGGATTTTTAAGTTAGAATACGGATCAGGTTCCATGATCCATGTTGAAAGGATCTTACTTTTCTAAGGCATGGCACATGAGGGGTTGTATGATGGTAACTCATAGGAGTACTTTCAGGGTCTCTTGAGGAGGATACATGATAAGATGTCGACTACGACGTATTAGATAGCCGGAAGGGATAGACAACAAGGGATGAGGAGGCAATGTTTTTATGTTTACTTGTGCTTTTGGTACTTTGGTTGTAAATAACGGATTTTGGTGTTTGATTTTAGATTTTGTATTTTTGGGTTTATTGTAGGATATTTTTAATTCGTGCGAATGAATGAATTTGTTTTCAATTATAATTTAGTTTTGTTTTATGAATGTATGAAAAAAGAATTAAGAATGAATGAATTTGTGAAGGCTAAAAACTTGAGTTTACAAAAACTCATTATGTCTCTGTTACTAGAACGGAGCGGCAATTAATAGTCAATGGTGCCAACGGCAGTAAACTGTTGTTGCACCAGTTGCAGTTAACAGTAGTTTAACTGCCTTGGGTCAAATAGGTAATTTTGGGGTGTTAACGAGAAATTTTATGAGTGAGATGTGCAAAATTCATGTTAAAATAGATACCTTTTGTTGGCACAGGGATCAAACTAAAGAAGATTAAAATAACCTTAACTTAAAGAACAACCTTGACTTGATTAATGAAGTAAGGGAAATAAAGTAAGGGAAATGGTGCACATATGAGAATACACAACTAAAGTCTTAGATGCAAGGAAGTATGGTTCAAAAGTCATAGCAAGATATATGAAAGAAGGTGATATTGTCCTCAAACTTCGGATGCATCCGGTAAAAGGAAGAAAGTAGGGGCCTTACCGAGCAAGGGAAAAGTTCGATGCACGAGCATACAAGTTCGAACTTTAAAGGGTGAGGAATGTCCAAAAACTTGGAACTCATGAAATCTTCGCTTCTATTTCAATTATCTCTGACATAGTTTCATAAATATAACTTCTAAAGGGAGGTGAATATTCCCTCTAATATTTTCATTATTAATGTTTAATAAAGTAGTAGGACATGCACCCTTTTCTGCTTAAAGGGAAGGAGTTTTTAACGAGTCTCCCATTTACTATATCCATATGTTGTTGTTATTTGTCTACAATATTCTCAAGATGGCTATTTGGAGAACTAAACAGAAGGATCTAGCACGGACTCTCCGAGTCCAACTCTCTTAAAAGGAAGTGGTTTTCATTAAAACTATCCAAAAAATAGGAACATAGTATTTAGACCCCATGAGGAATCGAGTACATATTTGTCACATCCAATTATTCTAAAAAGGAGTGTTTGGTGTTAAAACTCGTCCAAAAAAGGAACCGAACAATGAGCCTCTTCCCAAGAGGGATCATCAACAAATTCCCCGTGTTCAATTCTCCTGAAGGGGAATGTGGTTGGCATTCAAACTCGCCCAAAAAAAGGGATAAAGTTGTGAAAGTCTCCATAAGAGGGATTGAGCACAAACTTTTCGTGTCCAATTTGAGATCGAGCATGAATTCACAAACATATAATACACTTTGGAGATGGGGAGAACGAATATGTACTCTTTTCCTAACAACTAGGGTATCCTAAGATAAAATTACCAAAAATAAGAAGAAAATTAAATGAAAATCAAAATCCAAATTCAATCGAATATGAATCTTTTTAAGAAAATTAAGTAGTCACTTAGTGAGACTGTCACACGAAGTCGATAATCAAACAATGCATTTTTCTATTGTCAATCTATAAATTTAAGACCAAACTAAAATGCTTTGAAAGTAACCTAGTTACGCTCAAATAAGCTATCCAGGAAATAAATCATCAAGAGGGGGCTGGTAGCTCACCCATGAATTTTTAAACACCGAAATGTTGATACCTCTATGGATTGCTTTGAGGGAAATGAACCGTTGAGGTTTTCTTATATGAATAAGGTATTATCTTAAGCATTTCATCCTTACATGATTCATGTTTGGGGGGCTATGTACTAGTATGCCTATTAAATATCTACTCACCATGTACCAAATAATACATATAAGCCCATCACTGAGTGGTAGGACCCATTAACCTAGCAAGACCAAGTAATGCATGAATAGCTCAACTTATATAATACATAAACATGTGCCAAGGGAGAGTTAAAATTCCGGCACACTAGCAACTAGATGGTTTATACGATGTTTCAACATCAGACACAAACAAAATATAGAGTAAGATGTTTCAACATCGAGCTAGCAGAAAACAAACAAAACAAGGAAAATATAAAGGACAGAAAAGTAAAAGGCACAGTTGGTTTGTTAACCCAGTTCAGCGCAACTCACCTACATCTAGGGGCTACCAAACAAGGAATGAAATCCACTAGTGTAGTCCTTATTCTAAGTTATCAGCAAACTCCTCGTTTACAACTCTAGACCTAGGACCTACCCGTATTGACTTCAACCTAGGAACTCCTAGATCTGAGATCCCATCTCACTTCCCTCAATCAATCACATCCCCAATGATTATCTGATTACAACTCAAAAAGATGAAGTTACCTTCAAACACAAACTACCTACCTCTGTGAAGCACAACTTTGGAGAAGTACACAACTTACAACTCAATAAAAACAGTCCTTAACATGCATCAAGGTGATACAAGAAAGGCTCACAAATAACAATGACTCAAAACCCTAAAAAATATACTTTTGTAAAGCTATGGTTTTGATACAACTCAACTACAGCTCATGCTCAGTGCATCAATATGATACAAAGAGAGGCTCACAAAATAAAGCACAAGGCTTAACAATAAAACCCTATAAGACTCAATTCAATAACATTGAATTGGTGAATAAAACTAGGGTCTGAGTCTTCCTTATATAGCCATTCAGTAGCAACATATATTTGAATCAAATATTCTTCTCAAAAATATGTTGAAACAAATAATTCTTCAAAAATATATTTTCAAGATTCCTTCTAGAAATATATTTGCACAATTAAATCTTCCTTCAGGCTAAACATATATTTGTATCAAATATTCTTTTCAGAAATATATTGAAACAAATATTCTTTTGAAATATATCTTTCAAAATCTCTTTTGAAAATATATTTCACAAATAAAAATATTCATTTGAAAAATATCTTTCTTCTGGAAACACACGTCTCTTGGACTACAAGTCACGTGAATAAAATCTTCATAGTATCTTCAGTGATCTCACGTAACAAAATAGAAACAAATATAGCAACTCCTAAGAAGTAGGAACATCTTTAGGAACCGCCAAACATAACACCAAGGAATCCTAAAATATTGTCTATACTTTAGGAACAAATCACCCAGAAGATTTTGGATAAAAATACGTTACTTGGTGAACAAAAAATAAGGTGTGGTTTCCTTAAAAAGATAAAGCTCGCGAAAACAAAGCCACGCAAACAGGGCACATTGAACTGTGCCAGGATATTGGAACATCATATCCAACATCTTACATGAATATTTGTTTTAGCAATAATGAAGTCAATACACAAATATCCAACAAGAGTGAATTGGATAAGTTACAAGAAGGAGCGTGTTTATGATGAATTGAGATAGAGAGCCACAAATAAGTCTTCAGTAAATGGAACGTCGGGACCATCACTCTATATATAGGAGCACTCACAGAAACCCTAGGCGATATTTACTTTTCTCCCAAAATAACAAAAATATTCAGACCTCGATTATGATTCATTGTTGGCAAGGTACCTTCCAACGCTTTTTACTAGAACAACATGCAATTATATTGTGCTACAATTTCCCAACATTCCAAATTTTGTGAGTACAGAAATATTAAATATAAATATAATATAAGTACTTCTATCAATTATTATATTGTGTTATGAGCATATTTGTGATTAAATGTAATTACTCTTGTAGTAAGCTACACTTATGTGGACGTTGTACGACCTTAATGAAGTTGAAAAATCATTGGTAGAATCACTGACCACAAACTTATATGCATGAGTATTGTAACTCACATTGGTTTGAATAAGTCTTTAGAGATTTTGGGTTAGTGGAAGTTTCTTATATCACTTTAAAATATTTGGACCATTTTTTACTAACATATTTATCTTAACTTAAATATATTACTTTAACCTCATCATTTTTATTATGGATTGTAAGTCTTTGACATATATGATTTGCTTACCCAATCAGATACAAATTTTATAGCATTGAAGTTTTCTTCACTATAGTTGATAGGTGATTTGATCATAATTGAAATTCCAATCTTAAATTTTATATCATTTTAAAAATTAATTATTGTCATCCAAGTAGAAGAATGTTAGATTAATTTTTTTAATCAATTATGGATTGACAATAATCAATAATTAAAAATTAATATTAATAGAAATAATGGTTTATTGTATTCACAAGTAATTATTGATGAATTATTTGATTGACCTTTGTTTCTCATTAGACCGTAATGAGTTGGACCATCTTGTTAAGCCCAATGAAATGTCTCAGCTCTCAAATTTTTTACTTTATAAACCTTATTACATCAAACAGTTAAGCATGATGTTATAACCTATCATATAAACTGAGATGGTAATGAAGATTGTCAATCCTATCGTGATTTACTCCTCGTCATCTCTCTCGATTCTCATGAAACCGAAAGACAGATTATTCTAGATCTATTTATTAATGTGCAAGTATATTATAGTTTGTGTCTATTATCTATTGGCTAAACTACTAAATTCAAACATATCATTGATGCCTCCATTCCTATGCTTAGTGAGAATAATCATTTTCATTGTTTTTTATCCACAACAAGAACAACATTATTTTTTTAAGAACTTTTTATTTGCAAATCTAAGGAAATTAAACTATTGTCATCCATTTTGGAAATGCATATTCAATTCAGGAATATACAAAAATCAATTTCAATAGAGAAATGTATCAAAGAAATTGTAATTTTCTACAACAAAACACAAGAAGAAGGTTAAATTATGATTTGAATATGTTCTAATTTGTAATTTATTTTTCTTTTGAACACTAACTATGAAGTATAAATGAGAATGGTGCAGAGAGAAAGATCATGCAGATTAGAGAACAAAATTTCCCAGAAAAGATGAACCCGCGCAGAATAGGTAGTTTTCTTAAAGAAGCAACACACTTAGAGGAAGAAGCACACTTGGAGCAAAAAATAGTAAGAAATGAAAAGAAAGTGTTTCTTAATTATTGCATAGTACACATAGTTTTAAAAGCATTTTTTTTCAAATGAGGATTTAGAAATATTCACATATATTTTATGTAAAAATAAATTTTCAATTGTAAGGAAAAATTGTAGTGATAAGTTGAAAAGGCTTGAAAGAAAATAAATGAATCAAATGTTGTTTTTTTTTTTTTAAAAAAAAAAAAAAAAAAAAAAAATAAAATTAAAAAAGTAG
>Ga0228710_1000432_pt1 | contig 51752 bp, 28 predicted proteins | sample MedpolnodulmetaG_FD_177995 | JGI IMG/M metagenome (GOLD analysis project Ga0228710, IMG submission 177995) | Root nodule microbial communities from Medicago polymorpha collected in Santa Monica, California, United States - pink nodules | ecosystem: Host-associated > Plants > Roots > Nodule... | reverse complement strand
AAAAAAAAGAGCTACTTCACATTAGCCACATGTAACAAAGGAAAGAAAAAAGAACAATTGAAAATTTTAGATAAATAAAAAATAAATAAAGTCTAACACATGTGAAGAAAGGAAAAATTAATGTGCAAAAAAACAATCCTCTCATATTATTCTTTAATCGATCCTTACAGACCACAAATCAAACCCGCACAAATGAAACTAAAATATTGTTAGAACTCCCAATTTAAAATAGCAAATCCCTTCAATGGTCCTTACAAATGTTTAACAATTTTGCAACCGAACTTAATTGAAGGAACAACAAATTTCAATAATCATTTAGATTATTCATGTGAAAAGTCTACACATACAACAATTTTGCCGACTTAATGGCTGAACAGTCTGATCCTTCAATTATGCTTAAAACATCATGCAATGCAAAACCAAAATTCAATTATGCAAAATAAAAGATTGACCACCCCTTGTTCATTTTGAAACCATCTCCAACAACAATATCATTCTATACACCAGTATAGTTGAGTTTGTTCAAGTGGTTCTCAAGAGAACAATCTAATTTGAGCTTCATAAGCAATTTGTTTTTCCTGCAACTTCATTCCCATAACACAATAAATTGAATGTGGTCAAGAAATTGATATACATTTTGCTCAAACATATAATTAATGAACCACCATATCACAACATAAATTAGAATACATAAATAAGAATATATAAGAAGACGTAGATAAGAAGACATAAATAAGAAGACATCTTTTTCATTAAACTACTATTAAACTATAAGAAAATAGACTTAAGAGCCAATATATTAATTGGTCAGTGAGCAAACCAATATAATTGAGTGTCCTCTAATTGTAAAGGTAAGAAAACTCCTAATTCTTACAAATCATTCTGCAAAATAAAGTGGATCAAATGAGTATGGTTTATAGGAGTATAACAAAATCAACTTAGAAAAACTGAAAACAAAAGTGAATGTATAAACTAAAGAGAAGAGTAGAAGAAAAAAAATAAGCAAATGATTTAATCTACATGACTATGTCTTGTGTAAATTTTGCTACGCAAAAAAAAGTACCTTGATACAAAGCAAGCCATAAATGACACAACAATCAAGTTTCAATAGTGAGCTAAATATTCTGCATAGCATAAGCAAACTCAACATCATTGTGTTAGATTAATATTGTAGTAACCCATCAAATAAGTAAAATATATTATTTAGGTTAATGGTTTGCATTGTAGTCCCCATCAAATAAAATATATTCTTTAGCAACATTGAAAGGAAAAGAATGGAAAATTTTGCATTTAAGCCAATTAATATATTTTTAAAAATGGGATAATAGCAATGTTGTAGAAAAAATACCTTTATTGGAGGATGTAATAATTCCCCAAAATACTGAGTCAATATATTAGCAATCCCTAATAAAAAAAAAACCAAATGAAAATTAGCTCATGAGACTTTTCATGCTAAATGAAACCACATAACATAAGAGATTGAGGGCTATATAGAGAGGTAAAGATAAAAAGGCACAAAAAATACACTAAAAAGAAAGTAACGTTGGGTATTTGCAGAGCATAATGGAAACAACTTTGGTACCTGCAGTGCACATCAACCTAAGAGGTTACAATCAACCATCAGCCATCATCATCATTCATCAACTTACTCCAACCAGTCATCAGATCCCTACATTTGAGCACTAAGCAGACTTCATGCTAGTACTATAATAGTAATACCATTTATAACGATGAATAAGATGTAAAACACGTAACACAATGAATTTTCATCTAGCTAGAGTTGTATTGCATTATACAAAATTATACATTATAAGGAAATAAAGTGATTGTAATAGAGTAAAGTAAGAAAAAACTCGTTGTATTCCCAAGCAAGGTTGCTTATATAAGAAAGTTAAAGCTATCATCAGAAAGTGCATTTGATTGCCGTGCATTTTCTGTTTTCTCTATTTCTTTCTTAACAGCCATCCTTCTACCAAAATCAGAGGCTTCATACTCTATATGAGCATCACGTTTTGGAGATATTGAGCAACCTATCAATATATCAATTTACTCACCTATCACATTTCCAAAAAACAATAAGAGAAACAACAAAATTGTTTGAATTAGAACAAATATGAAAAAAATAAAATAAAAAGGATTTGTGCATCACAATTTAAAAAAAGTATGGCAGTGAGAAACAAAACATATTGATTCTAATGAGCTAAAAAAAATATATTTAGAATCCATTTCTCATGAAAAATGCCTAAATTCTTTATCTCAAAATCTATCATTCTTACTACCAAAATATTTTTCCAATCGATCTGAAAAGTCGATGCCAAAGAGAAATTACATAAGTAATAATTAGAAAATAGAGATATAAATCAGTGTCTGAAGAAAACCTAGAAAATGAGATATTTCTTTATCATGATGGCGTGTCATAGAATGGGAAGGAAGAGAATTGAAGAGATAGTGGGAGAAGAACAAATGATCAGGAAATAGAACGGAAAAAGAAAGGATTTGCATCAGAAGGAAACGTAGGAAAGGATTGCATCATAAAAATAGGACGTTTTGGTATTATGGAAAGAATTGCATCATAAAAATAGGAAAGTACTGTTTTGATAAGCATGAATGATTACGTTTAAGAGCAAGAGAAAGGAAACGATTTTGTTTTGTTTTCCATAAAAATAGGATAATTAGAAATTAGGTTAAGAATTAGGTTTAATATTGCGACACGGGTTAACTTTTAAGAGTAAGAGACAAAAAATATGTTAGTTTTGTTTTTCATAAAAAATAGGGTAATTAATTTAGTTTAGGTTTCATAAAAAAATAGGGGACGATTTTCTTTTGTTTTTAATAAAAAAATAGGTTTGTTTTGTTTTTCATATAAAAAAATAAGGTAATTAATTTAGTTTAGGTTTCATAAAAAAAATAGGGAACGATTTTCTTTTGTTTTTAATAAAAAATAGGTTTGTTTTGTTTTTTATAAAAAAATAGGTTCTTTTGTTTTTAATAAAAAAAATAGGTTTGTTTTGTTTTTCATAAAAAATAGGGTAATTAGTTTAGTTTAAGTTTCATAAAAAATAGGGGACGATTTTCTTTTGTTTTTAATAAAAAATAGGTTTGTTTTGTTTTTCATAAAAAACAGGGTAATTAATTTAGTTTAAGTTTCATAAAAAATAGGGGACGATTTTATTTTGTTTTTAATAAAAAATAGGTTTGTTTTGTTTTTCATAAAAAACAGGGTAATTAGTTTAGTTTAGGTTTGTTTTGATTTCCATAACAATTAACATTTTGTTTAAATTAAATAGGGTTATTATAGTAAAATTAAGCAGAGAAATTAGGGTAAATTTAGGGGTAAAATAGGAGCGGTCTCTTATTTCAAAAAAATAGGAGCGAAAATAAGATTGAATTGAATTTATGAGTGATCTCTTGTTTTTGATTTCAGAAGCATTTGAAAATAACATTTTGATTAAATTAAATAGGGTTGATTAAATAGGGGTAATACAGTATAATTAATCATTGAAGTTAGGTTAAATCTATGACAACATTTTGTTTTTTCAAAAAAATAGGAGCAATCTGTTAACAAAATATGAGTGATCTCTTATTTCAAAAAAATAGGAGCGAAAATAGGATTGGATTGGATTTAGGAGTGATTTGTTGTTTTTGATTTCAGAAGCATTTGAAAATAACACTTTGATTAAATTAAATAAGGGTAATACAGTAAAATTAATCATTGAAGTTAGGTTAAATTTAGGGCAATATTTTGCGTTCGGGTTAACGTTAAGGAATAAGAGATAGGGTAATTAGTTTAGTTTAGGTTTCATACAAAAATAGGGGACAATTTTCTTTTGTTTTTAATAAAAAAATAGGTTTGTTTTGTTTTTCATAAAAAAAACAGGGTAATTAGTTTAGTTTAGGTTTGTTTTGATTTCCATAACAATTAACATTTTGTTTAAATTAAACAGGGTTATTATAGTAAAATTTAGCAGAGAAATTAGGGTATATTTAGGGGTAAAATAGGAGCGATCTCTTATTTCAAAAAAATAGGAGCGAAAATAGGATTGGATAGGATCTAGGAGTGATCTATTGTTTTTGATTTCAGAAGCATTTGAAAATAACACTTTGATTAAATTAAATAGGGGTAATACAGTAAAATTAATCATTGAAGTTAGGTTATATTTAGGGCAACATTTTGCGTTCGGGTTAACTTTAAGGAATAAGAGATAGGATTGTTTTGTTTTTCATAAAATAATAGGGTAATTAGTTTAGTTTAGGTTTCATAAAAAAATAGGGGGGGATTTTCTTTTGTTTTTAATTTAATAAAAAATAGGTTTGTTTTGTTTTTCATAGAAAATAGGGTAATTAGTTTAGTTTAGGTTTCATAAAAAAATAAGGGACAATTTTCTTTTGTTTTTAATAAAAATAGGTTTTTTTTGTTTTTCATAAAAAAACAGGGTAATTAGTTTAGTTTAGGTTTGTTTTGATTTCCATAACAATTAACATTTTGTTTAAATTAAATAGGGTTATTATAGTAAAATTAAGTAGAGAAATTAGGGTAAATGTAGGGGTAAAATAGGAGCGATCTCTTATTTAAAAAAAAAAGAAGCGAAAATAGGATTGGATTGGATCTAGGAGTGATATGTTGTTTTTGATTTCAGAAGCATTTGAAAATAACACTTTGATTAAATTAAATAGGGGTAATACAGTAAAATTAATCATTGAAGTTAGGTTAAATCTAGGGCAACATTTTGCGTTCGGGTTAACTTTAAGGAATAAGAGATAGGTTTGTTTTGTTTTTCATAAAAAATAGGGTAATTACTTTAGTTTAGGTTTCATAAAAAAATAGGGGAAGTTTTCTTTTGTTTTTAATTTAATAGAAAATAGGTTTGTTTTATTTTTCATAAAAAATAGGGTAATTAGTTTAGTTTAGGTTTCATAAAATAATAGGGGACGATTTTATTTTGTTTTTAATAAAAAATAGGTTTGTTTTGTTTTTTCATAAAAAATAGGCTTGTACCATATTAAACATATAGGAGCGATCTGTTTTTTCAAAAAATTAGGAGCGATCTGTTTACAAAATAAGAGTGATCTGTTTTTTCAAAAAAATAGGAGCGATTCTTGATATTTAGGAGTGATTTATTGTTTTTGATTTCAGAAGCATTTGAAAATAACATTTTGATTAAATTAAATAGGGTTAATACAGTAAAATTAAGCAATGAAGTTAGGTTAAATCTAGGGCAACATTTTGCTTTCGGGTTAACTTTAAGGAATAAGAGATACAAAATTTATTAATTTTTTCCATCAACATACTATTATTTATTACATTTTAATCATTTTTAATTTTTCTACTAATTATAATTAATAAGAGTGTTTTTAATACTAAATGGTATATATTTTACAATTAAAATCAACACTATTAATCAATTATTTAATAATCGTATAAAACTCGAATAAAACACTTAATATGAGATGAAAATTATGTAGTTCTCGTGAGCTTAACTCAGTTGATATGAACAATGTATAATATATGCAATGTAAGTTCTCGAGAGCTTACCTCAATTGGTAAGGACAATGCAGATAAAAAAAGAGTATTATGTAAAAAAAAAAATTCTCTAAAAGAGTAATGAATGCCACCGAACACTATTTTATAAATATGTTTTGATTTTTTGCTAGCTAGAATATTTTTTTTTTTTTTCATTTTCTTGTGCTCTTCATTTAATTCAAGCTGAAATATTAGTTTCGATATACTACAAATTTGAACAATAATTTTGACATCGTCAACGTTACATAAATAGTAACATGGATATTCTGAACACTTAGATATTTTCGTATTTGTAGACTTATGTTACTAACATTGATGATATGAGTTTGTTCCCATAATTATTTTTTAGAGATTTTGAATTTGTGTTATATCTATGCAATCTTTCCATTCAAATGAATATGAATCGATTGTTTTTAGTAAAAAAAAAAAATGGAACCTTACTTTTCTTTTCGAGGAAATGTTGAATATGAGTGCGAAAAAGAGAAAAATTATATCCGAAGAGAGTAATAGAAAATCATCTTCACTATCTCCAATATCTTGCTTTTTTTATTCACTATGTAACATCCTAACGATTTTTAGGATTGTCAACTGACCTACAAGTCAATACGGGTTTTTTTCCAGCGTGTTTTGTCATCACTTACACGTTTTCTGGAAAACTTTTCAGAAGATCACTCATCCCAAAATTGCTCAAACTCAAGCACATTTATTTGCAGAGTTCTTATAGAATGAGCTGCCAAAAAAAAGATGCATCTTGTTCGTATAGCTAGTACCAAACAATTTTTATAAGTCTTACTTTAACCATGTAATCTCATACCTGCACAACCTCATGAACCCTCTCATTTCGATGTGAATTTGGTTCTCCTAAAAGATGTCAGGAGCCGCTCATTGCCATGTCTTGTGCACCAGAGACCACTCTCCGTCCTTGTTAGCCTAGAGTGTTATTACGATTGTTGACTATATTGTCAAAATTCAATCAATTGGTTGGTGAGTCTATTGATGGAACAAGAATTTAGAAGAGGCTTGGCTGATATCCTCAACTGTGATTTCCTTTCTTCAAGTACAATGTTTTTATCAACTTTGTTCCTCGACTGCTCCGGTAGAGCCTTGAGTACAATATTTTTGAATTTTGAGCTACTAGTCTACGACTATGAAGTCCAGATACTCCAAAACGGAGACGTACTCGTATCGGATACTGATACTTCACGGATACTCTCGGATACGTACCCACGAAGTATCTGAATTTAATATTTTAATTTTTAAAAAATATTTTATCTGACACTTATAAGATACTCCACAAATACATCATGATACTTATAATATACTTCACATATACGTATCCTACAAAAAATAAAGGATAAAAAAATGAGACGATGTTGTGAAATTCAGTGGAGATGTATATGATTCAATTTTAGATATGTATCAGTAGAATTGTTTCTTGATAAGCCGCTTAAGATTATATTTCTTGCAGATGAAGGTAACGAGAGAGAGAGAGAGGGAGGGAGGGAGGGAGGGAGGGAGCGAGAGAGAGAGAGAGAGAGAGAGAGAGAGAGAGAGATGGGGGATTCAACTAATCAACATTAGACAAAATTTGCGTAGAGTTCTTTTAATGATGCTTATCTTGATATCTCAACATATGAATTGAAAATATAATATGGTTTATAAGAAAACTTTACATTTTTTATTTTGATCGAATTAATTATTTTTATAATAGTAAAATAATCAAGAGTAGTCAATGCTTATTTCTTCAAGTATTTAATATGCATGTAAGTTTTAGTATAAAAATTTTGTTAGCATATCTTAGCGTATCCTAAATTTTAGTATAAAAATTTGTTAGCATATCCTAAATTTTAAAAATTTTACGCATCCGCGTACCCGTATCATTTCGTACCCGCACCCGTATCAGTATCCAGGCTTCATAGGTGTAGAAGATGTATACTAAGATTGTGTATTTTATTGAATATATTTTTTACAATGTACAACTCAATTATTTTAGGCAAAAACTATTTGTACTAGCCAAACTTCGTGGTCTGCAGTATCCAGCCTTTGTTCGGCTAATTTTACAAGTTAATATCATCCAATTCAAGTTAAAATGGGAGAGGCATGCCAATATCATCTAATCATGTGAAAATTTTAGCACTACATCAAGGAAAAGTTGTGAATGCCCTTTTATAAAGGTATGTGATTCTACACATAAGGGAAACTTGTGGTTTTCTTATTCTAAAAGAGAGTTCTTGCATAGCTTCAATGTGAAGATAATATTGCACACACTTTTAATTTCGATAAGAGTACAATAACAGTGATATAGTAGAACATATACAAAGTGACCGTCAATTAAAACTTTTGAGCAACTAGTGACAAAAGTTAATTTACTTTCTTCATCTCAAATATAATTGTCTTTATGAAGATGATAAATTAATATTTTATTGATTCAATTTGCATACAAAGAATGTTGTATTCTTTTTCCTTTGGTATGATTTATTTCCAACTGTTTTTCTTTCTAATAAAGTTTTAATGAGTCATATCCTCGTGAATATTCAAGTGGGTGTTATGAATAGCATTAGTGGATGTCCACTAATTTATTGGCCTATTGTGTTGTTTTATAAATAAGACTCGCATTGTAATTGAGAAATTAGAGATTACAAATGAAGAGAATAATAAAATACTTTCTCACATTCTCACCTTCTCTATCTATATTCTCTTGCTCTTTCAATTCATTTTCTAACAAGTGTTGTTGTATACAAGTGTGTGTTATATGTCCTACATCGGATAAGAGTGTGGTATCTCTCTTGCTAGTGCGGTTGTTCTAACCTCGATGTGGACGGTCCCCCGATCTCCCCTTATGACCCAACAACAAGATCTATTATTTTTGAAATAATGTTTTGAAAATTGAAGTATATTTTTATCGGTTTTGACGGTTTGGTAACAATTTCGTCACAATTTTAAGAGTTTTTAACGCTAAACCATGATTCAAATGTCTCACTGGTTTGATATCCAAATTTGTTTTTTTGTTTTTTTTTTTGTCACAAGTTTTTTTGTTTAATATCCATATCAGTTTTAAAACTTTCTTTTACGTGATTGAAAATATTTAGTTAATATTTTTAAGAATGTTTTATATTATGACTTCTGGTCATCTCCAAGAGTTGACTTTGAGTAATTATCCTTTTATTTCGATTATAGAGGTGTTAACGAAACATATTTAAAAAATTACGATTAATTTTTTTGTATCGTTGATATGATTTTGGAAGGCGAATATTATGTTCCACTTAAATAATTAATTTTTATGGAGAATGAAAATTAAGGAACGATGAGAGGGAAAAAGATCCCTCTATACAGTGGCGGAGGACCACTTGGGTCAAGGTGCGCCACGACCCAACCCCAATTTTTAAAATTTTTTCCTTCATATGTGGAAGTACAAATATACTTTTAAATTTAAATACAAACTTTAAGCTGGTCCATCCAATTTTTTTTTACCTCCATATGTATGCCTTGTGATTTGTTTACCTTAAGAATAAATATACTTTTGAATCTATCAAATGGTTGATATTTCATTTATTTGAGAAGTGTATAATACGTTAATTTTGATACATTAATTCTAAATATAGCATGACAATTTATATTGAAAGAGAAGTTAGTGTAAATATTAGTTTTGATTCTATTTTGTATGATTTCAAGTATTTTGGAATGCGTAGAGAATTATTTTAAACTTTTAATATATGTTGTTTAATTTTTTTTATTTTCAACTTTATGTTTAATGCACACTACAAATAAATTTTGTTTTATATATCATAGTTTATTTTGGTGACCCATCCGAATTTTTTTTTGGCTCCGCCACCTCTATAATGATCATAACGAAATAAAAATAGAAAAGGATGATGGATGAGAACTCTTCCAAATCAAGCTCTCCACCATGATAAAGATTTGCAAGACGGTCAACACTTCCTTCCGTCCATGAAAAATAAAGCTTCTTGGAGGAGGGGGAGAAAACAAAGGATGCGAGCGGGGTTCCATCTCAACAATAACGGGAGAGAAACACAATATACTGGTCATTCTCAAACTATGAACAAAGCCCCCAAAGCTTAGCCATAACATAACTACATAAGTAGACCACTCTAGGTTTCATGAAAATCCGTGAACATATACTCCCTTAGAATTCCTTATGAGACCATCACAAGTGTTAAGTTCAATACTTTTGATATAGGATCCATCAATATTAAGCGTTAAATGAGTAGGAGGAACGGAATACCACTTCATACTAATTTTGTGCTTCATGTGAATGACATAATATGGACGGTGAAGCCTTGAAGGTAAAGGTGATGATGAATTGAGTGCAGATTCCTCTAAAGATTACTTAAAAATGGTCATGATCAAGGTATGTTATTGAGAAAACAAGATAGTGCATATCATGCCACAACATGTTTGTCATGGTACCAAACAGAGAGTAGTTTGATACCATTGATTAGTCACACATGTATTCAACTCAAGATCACAGGTCATTCATTACGCTAAACAAAGACTATAAAAGGTTCCCTAATTATCATCCTGCATAGTAATGAAATCATTCCACAACTCCTTAACCACATCACAATCTCTCAGAATGTGTATACTAGTTTCAGGGGCTTCTCGAACAAGGATCAGAGTGAGTTATAAAACGATGCATCCTCTCAACATTATTAAGAAGCTTAGAATTGGACCACTTCCAAAGGAAAGTTTGGATTATGAGTGGACATCTCCACTTATAAGAACCTTGAAATTGGGAGAAGGGTTCGAGGTAGGAACGTCATCAAATAACACCATGGTGGTGGGATTGATCCCATCAGATTAGTCGGTTCTTGGATCAGATACCGAGTTTTCAACCAAAAAAAAAAAAAATTTTAAGCACCAAAAGTATAAGCATTTATATTTAATTCATGTTTTGTAAAAACCTTCTAATTTTTTTGGGAGAGATTGTCATAATATTCTACCCATTTTTGAAAAGTTTCATTAAAACATATGAAGGCTAGACATAAGTTAACTAAAAGTAGAGATAAAAAAATGATGATGAAAAACTTTTGGAGAATTAAAAAAAGTCTAACAAAAATTTTAGTATGGCTAAATGAAAAATTGATATATTTATAGGAACTAAAAACATATTTAACCATTCATTTAATGATAGGGTTAATTTTGAAAATTCCTATAAAAATATTGTTGTCCCACTTAGAGGTGATTTTATTTATCCAAAAAAAATGGTCCTTTAAGTCATAAAATATTTGTATCATTATCCTATTTTCATCACACTCACTTAAAAAGTGTTTATGTAGACATTTAAAATTATGTTGACATGTTTAAATTCACCGCTCTCAAAACTAGAATTCATACGTGTAATATTTAGTCTTGGTTTGAAACAAAATTGATCGTTTACTAAATTTATAATATCAATGATGAAATATTTATCTGTAAAATTATACTTTGAATTCAAAAACAAGAAGAAAATGTGCATTAATAATCATATTATATGTCATAAACACTTTTGAACCTACCACCTCAATTTTTTTTTAACTAACAAAACTCTTTAGCTTTGGAGGCATTTCCTCCATTACCATATCAATATTAAATGGTCCATAAATACTTTTTTTAATGAATATGTTTATGACAATGGATAACAATGTAAATATTTGATGACTTAAAAGACGAATTTGTAACAAAAAAACTTAAGGAACCAATTTGTAATAAAAAAAAGACTTAAAGGATCCTGAAAGATATTTGACCAAAAATAAATAAACAAAATCTAATACTTTTAAAATACTCCCTCTGATCACTATTATAAGCAAAACTTTACTTCTTAGATACATTCAATAACTAAAGTATCTGGTCCATATTATAGACTAGATACATTAATTACGAAAGATATTTGACCAAAAATAAATAAACAAAATCTAATACTTTTAAATACTCCCTCCAGTCACTATTATAAGCAAAACTTTACTTCTTAGATACTTCAATAATTAATTTATCTAGTCCATATTATAGACTAGATACATCAATTATTCAATGTATCTAAAAAGTAGAATTTTGCTTATAATAGTGACAAGAGGGAGTGCATATTTGCAATTATATCCAAAATAGCGGTATCGGATATATCCTCTGTTTTATAGTATCTGCATTACTTAAGTCAGATCCCCAAACATTAATAATGGATTAGTTCGAGAGGTAAAAGACTTTTGCCCTTTTTTGGTCAAAGACTTTAGCCCTTTTAAGTATGTAATAAATGGTTATTCATATTAAAAAAATATGATTGAGGTAGAAGAATCTATCTTATGTATCTTTTTGGACGGAAATTAATCACGGTCAAAAGGTGATGAAAACTTTATACCACAACAATAAAAAAAAAGTCAGACCCCAAACACCTCGCCTTGGCCCACCCTTTAACTACCACACCTTATTTTTTGCAAAATAGCGCAAATCTTGCCTCATACTACATCTTTGCTTCGGGCAAGAAAATTTATTGGGCTTAAAGCCTTAAACATAAAAGTGCCCCTTTTAATTTCTCGATCATCTCCACCTGCCCTCCCCAAATCTTATTTAACAACTCTCACCTATAAATAAAAGTGGTCTCTCCCAATTTCATCCTCAAGGGACTTTTTAAGAGGGGACACACATGTTCCCCTCATCATCAAAGTACTAATACTCATTAAACCTTCCCCCCTACCTTAACCTATTTCATCATTGCCATTCATTCTTAATTATCATGGCTGTTGACCTACACACTGGTAATGGCAGTGGCAGTGGGGACTCATCACTTCCTTATGATTCTTTACTCCCTCCATCAACGGACTTAACTCACTCCAACAAATTCATCATCAACGGTTCAGATTCAAATCAAAAGATTCTGATTTCTCGTGATTTTGGATCTCATACATATACTAATCCACCACCTCATTCCATCGAGGCACAACAGCCGCAAGAGAAAGAAGACGATCTCTTTGATGAGCTTACCCAACAACATATGCATATGGTTAACTCAATGCTCAACTCATCAGACATTCCTTCCAACGATTGCGAATCGGTACTACTTTGTATTTTGTTATATTCTTATTCTACTGACTCGAAGAATTAATCTCTGCAGTTTTTTTTTTTTTTAACTTGTTTGCGATCTAATCTTTGTTTCTTCATCAGTTGAAGCCATTGGACTCAATGAGTTGCTGGTCTCAATCATCTCTCTGGTCACCTTTTTGCTCAGATCAGGGGAGTTCTGAAGGCTCTTTGTCTCCTAAGGAACCATCTGAGCCTGGAAACAGCCATGATTCTGATTGCTTCGACGTGCTGAAGATGCTTGACAAGATGAAATTCGACGAAAGTGACAGTTCTAGATACCATCCAAGCTCGGACATGGAGACTTCCCAATCCCATGCTGTTGGAGTTTGTTCATCAAACCAATATCTACTTAATGCACAAATTCGAGCTAATCAGGTATAACAACACAACCACCTCTATTTCATTGCTGAAGTATTGTTTATGTTTATTCCAGCTTAGCACCGACAATTAGGCGTGTCATGGCGTCGGACACGCGTCTGTGTCTCTGACGCAACACCGACATATTAAATTTCATTGAATTTTTATTTTTTTTAAACTACTATGTGTTAACATGTTAGTGTTCGTGTCGTGCCCGTTTATTTCAATCACATGATTGTAATTAATTTCGATGTCATGTATAGATGTCTAGACAAAGGCAAGAGCAGATTCTGTCATTAGAGCAAAAACTTGCAGCTTATAGAGAAAGTCATGGCCATTTGTCCCCACAAATTCAGAAGAGTGGTAAAGAAGATGATGTTAGATTTGGGATGGCACCTTTGCAACGGCCTGGTCCTATGCACCAGCAGGCAGGTTCGGAGAAGCAGACACATTTCCAGGGAGCAACGGGTTCAAGAGGCACATCATGTGGGACAGGTGTTTTCTTGCCACGTGGTGGAGTCAGTGCTTTTCAGTCACATCAGACTAAGAGACCTGGTATGCAACGAACTAACTATGTGATCTTTCCCGTTTACCGACTTTAATGTGTGTTTACTTTGAATATTGTGAGTATGGTTTTAAATTGTGGTCCGCAATCGTTAAATGACATTATTGCTGCAATTTAAACCACATCGGGTGCAATTTATTGCAATGTAAGGTTCGCAATTTAACTGCAATTTAAAATCATGATTGGATGAGTTAAACATGAGTTTAGATACACAAAATTTAGAATAAAAATAGTATTTTAGTAATTGAAATTGTGTGGATTTGTGAATTTAGTCCCTTAAATTGAATAATGTAAGTCAAGTTGGTATTTTCTTTTCAAGTTTATCACCAAAATTTAAGTGTTATATGTTTGTTTTAATGTAGTAAGAGGCTATTCAAGCCAAGCTAACATATAGATCTTTCATTAGTTTTTATGGATGGTTATTAAAGAGACATTTTGATTGAAGATTTTATTTAGGTTCTGTAACTCAAATGACTAATTTGCTATTTCTTAATTTTGAAGGATTAAATTGTTGGACGTCTACAATTTCAAGGGTTGAAATGTCAATTGATTATGAAATTGATTTTGATATGTTCTGATGATGTCTATTTAAATTGAGTTTGTCCGTAGAACTAAAGTTAAAATTTTATGTTCAACTAATTTTTAATTAAAATAATTTTTACATAATTAATTTTAATAACCATATAACCAAACATTTACTTAAATTTAAGATTTTAGTGTTGATTTGAATTGTTTACTAAAATTGTTTGTTAGCTAGTAGTTGAGGTAGTTGGTTGTTGACATGGAATATCAACCCTACAGTACATCTAATATGCGTATCAGTTTTCATTTTTCAAACTCTATATTGATTTATTGTGACCGACCCTACATGTGGCTACATTACTATTCATTCATTCTAGATATTTATTTTAATAAAATATTCTTCCATGTTTGAACCATGTAGTCTTCTCTTATCCATCTTCGGTGTGGTGCACATGTTTGATACCATCCATTTTTTCTTTTTTGAAAAGTAGGACATCAATTATAAAGACACTTTCTGTAACAGTTGTGACCAATTTTGCTGATTCTCACTAGCAATTATCTGTGTTGTACACATTTCATTGGAATTTAATGTTTACATGTGATTTGGTCAGGTAAAGGTTGCTCCACTGTTCTTATACCCGAGAGAGTAGTACAAGCTTTGCAACTCCACTTTGATCAAATTGCTGCCACCTCTGGACCCAAACCTCGTGTCTTCCCTCCCCTACATGGTACCTTCTTATAGTCTTTTCTTTAATAAATATTCATTTTGGTTCTAAAATGTGTGATCCATAATAATTACTAATATGTGTCTCTTTTTAGTCAATTCCATCTTTGAATATGTCTTTTATCAATTTGTTTGATTCTTATTGACCATTTGTGGTGGGTACAATTAACCCCCTTAGCTTAAAAAAAATGACCAGATACTCATATATTTTGTATTTAAAAGCCCTTGATTTTTTTTTTCACCACTAACCCAAGAGACCTAATAACTCAAATGTTTGAAACCTGAAGTCAGGGTCCTGGTTACGCCACTCTTATAGATATTGTTGTTTTTACATGCATTGAGGGACTATAGTAAGAACACCTCCCACATTTGGAGATTGAGATGATTGTCTATCCTATTCCTGTTGCTTGCAAAAAAAAAGTTGGAATTTTGCTTTGAACAAAGTTTATTTATTTCACTAAAAACTAAGGTTTTTATATGAAAAGTGCTAATATCTATAAGATTTTCTTCAGTCAGTCAATAAACTATTGTTTTCTCCCTGTTATCTTCAGTGCTGTTATGGTTGTAAACTTGTAATACAAACCATTCTTTAATATATAACTGCTATTACTCATGTTATTATATTTCAAGTTTACTTTGACTGCAAGTCTTTTGAGAAAAGGGAAAAAATGTTAGGTTCACTGATTTTAGCATTTAAAAGTTTGTGCAATTCTCACTTTAATATTTTAAAATACCAAGTGACAGCAACTTGGTAGATTGTCACAGTTACTGACTATATAAAATTGGAAATTGATTGCAGATGTTTTAGTGAGTACTAATAGGGATGGCATGTATTCCCTACAGAAGCGTCAATCTCGGAAGAAACAAACACAAATTCAGAATGAGATGATTCTGCCTCGAGAGTGGACCTATTGAAGCAGAAGTGCAGCAAACTGTAGTAGTGCCATTTGTAGCAACTTTTTCTTTAGTTTTGTTACACATACTTGTGTGGTTTCTGCCAATTAAAGCAGAATAAAGTAATAAAGAAAAGCTGGTTGAAGAGGAATAAATAAAATTCCCAAATGACTAAATCCTTTTTCAGTTTCATTGGATTTATATGTAGGGAAATCTTTTGGATGTAATACTGTATCATGATTAGATTAGATAGCAAAAATTATGGATTGTTAAGAATATATATCTTGCTTTGTTTTATGCTTCTACCTTAATTTGTGTAAGAGGCGATCCAAGGATGGATCATACAGAACAAATTAACAATAAAATCTTTTCTAATTAATGTGGCATCGATCTCTTCATATGTTACTTAGTTAAGCCAGGTGACGATTGTTAAGCAATTTTATGCTAAAATTGTCTAATAAGTTAGTTTGTTTCGTCTCAGTGCCAAGAGCATTTTCCAAATCATGTGGGTGGAGTCTATTTTAAGTTCTTATTGTTTTCTAATATTGGAGAAAAATGTTGCAAGCATTCTTGAAGTTGAGTTGGAGGAATGTGACACAAATGACATATTTGTTGTTTAACTATTTAGTCAAGGGTTCAATCTCGGATCAATGCATACGAAAATCATATACTAGTAAATGTCAACCTTTTAAATGTATCGCATTCATCTCGAATAATTAGTCTTGTTGTTGCCCATTGAAGATGTCTTATTTAGCTTGGAAAAAATAACTAGTTGGGAAAAAACAACCAAACTAGTTGTCATTGCTAAAATTCTAGAAAATGTAAAACACGTCAAGTGGATATGACAATTAATTAACTTCTCTTTAGGTTTCATTTTATTTGACTAACTATATATCCACATAAGAAAAAACAAAGGAAAGATCTTAAAGATTACTCAAGGAGATAATAATAAATTTGCAAATTGCAAAATAGACGTAGTTAGCATGCTACAAGTAGAACATATCCAGTGTCGGGTAGTGGATAGTGGGTTTGCACATCAGCCTCACATATGGCGCAGTTACGTTGACGTTGAAATATGGGCGTGCATTAGGAGTTAATTAGATTCCTCGGCTTTCAAGCTCTGTTTACAAATGGACTTATAAAAATAAAAACATCCTTTAATTTAGTCAAACTCCTGATTTAATTTGTCCAAATATACGTATTTTTTCTTTGTGATGATGTTGTCTTGATGCATTTTAATCTTATCATGCGTACCATTTTTTAACTTGTCATGCGCAGTGTTACACACACATTCATAAAAAAATAACTGTAAATTAAATGACTAACAACACCATAAACTCATATACATAATGATAGATTTCAGGTTCGAACACATGACACCATAACATAATGTTCAGTTCAACAATGTGGTGTTGTCAGCTGTGTTAGGTCTTATAGATACATTTATATTTTTTTTTACAACTGTTTGATAAAAGAATTGTAGGGATACTACAAAAATTAATATTAATATAATAAAGTAATATGTATCTGACATGAAACTATAAAGAAATTATGGTCACCGGGAATGCATCATACATATTTTTTTTTAAATTTTGTATCCGGTTCAAAAACGACCAATCCAAGGATATGCATCATACATGTTGATTTAGGTAGGTGATGGAGGTAACCAAAATTCTCATATTATACCAGTAACGACTACTTACGACGTGACCAAGTTGACTAAAATCTATGTGGCTAAGATTGTTAGGTTGCATGGCGTGCCTTCAAGTATTGTGTCAGATCGAGATCCGAAGTTTAGATCTCATTTTTTGAAAGAGTTGCAAGTAGCGTTGAGAACACAGTTGAGATTGAGTTCAACTTATCGTCCACATACAGATGGTCAGACTAAAAGGATGAACCAGTCATTGAAAGATTTGTTCAGAGCTTGTGTTTTCGATGATCTTATAAGTTGGGATAATGTGTTGTCATTTGCATAGTTTACCTACAAAAATAGTTATCATGCAGTATTGAAATGGCGCCATATGAAGATTTGAATGGACGGTGGTGTCGAACACCTTTATGTCAGTATCATGATGGTGGAGTATGTCAATAGGATCAGGAATGGTGCAACAAAGTACAAATAAAGTCAGAAAAATCGAAGAAAAGATGAAAGTGGCACAAGATCTTCAGAAGAGTTATGTGAAGCATCGTAGGCCATTAGAATTAGAGGAAAATGATCATCTATTTCTTCGTATCACGCCTACAATGGGAGTGGGGAAAACACTCAAACCAAGAATTTTAGGTGATACTATCTGAGAATCATGATGTGTTTAGGTGTCCTAATTGTGGAAGTACATTTCAAACCCGTCACACATGATAGCATCAAATACTATTCAATATTCATAGAAACTTATCCTTTGAGGTACCGCCCGTCAGGATTGAGGATAGAAATACGATGACGTTGAGAAATAGAGAAGCACCATTGTTGAAAGTGAATTGGAACCAAGCCCGAGAGATGCGACTTGGGGGTGGAAAGCAAGATGATAGAATTGTACCATGGGTTGTTTATCAACACCTCGAGGACGCAACTTCTTTTTGGAGGGTAGTAATGTAAGATCTGTAGTTTAGCTTTAGCTAGTACTAGGGTTATAGACTGTTGAACCTAGGATTTTTGTTGTGAACCCAAGTTTTTGCTATGTTGAACATAATTGTGAGTGTTGTTTGTTTATTGTGGATGAGTTAAACATGATTATGTGGTTTGTGCAAGCATGCTTAATAGTGTGCACAAATGCACAAATTCACACAATATTTTTAAATCACACAATGCCTCAGGCATTCAGAATCAACCAAAAGACATTCAGAACAATTCATAAAAATATATATACTTATCATTTTTATAGTATTTTGAGAAAAATATGCACACATAAAATACTTCGAACAATGTTTCGATGGAACGATAATTTTTGTGGTTATGTCATGACTATAAAAATAATTGGGAACTTTAGTTTTGAAAATGTCCTGTGAGCAAAATATTTCAAGGAAGTACAGCATGCAAGCACACATGGAATGGTAAATAACATCAAAGTAAACATTTTGTATACAAGATGAAATGATGTACACTTAAACTAGAGATGCACAACTATATGTGTTATATAATTCATTTGATCTATCACATGTAAATGATTCCTAAATATGAAATTCACTCCGCAGAGGATCGCAGACAGTCTTCAACTAAAATGTACAGTGTAGCTTAATATAATAGTGTTGTCACAACAGAAGAACACAATGACGTGACTCCATCTTGACTCAATAAATTATGGTGGGATTCACACAGGGCATCCTAACCCAACGTAGTCCAGATTGACAAACGTCTTACTATGAAATGCATGGACAACTCACATGACATATGCAATCGTCAACTCCTTTGTTCTTCATTTTCTTGCCTCCATAACTCCATGCGATGTCTTGATTTGTCGATTTACATGATTTCTCGCTAATGACTCAAAACACATAGGAATTATTAATTTTCAGAAGAAATAAAATTACATGGACTCAAATGAAAACAATACAGAGTGTCAATTCTAGAGGTGTCAAATGTGTTAGCCCGATGCATCCCGTAGCGGCACGGGAGGCATGCCTACATAATTGGGCCAACCCATTAATGATTGGGCCACCGATTCTAGAGCCCGGCTCAATCCGTGTGGGCCATAGACCAACCCAAACCGACTCATTTATCTTTTTTGATTTATTGACTCTTTTCTATGTCTCTTTTTATATTTATTAGTTTCTCACAATTATCTATTTATTAAAGAGTTAATAGTGCTTTTCACCCCTGTAATATAGGTCATTTTCGGTTTTAGCCCTTATAAAATTTTCGGTTTGGTTTCCATCCTCGTAAAAAAAAAAAAATCCGGAAAACCCCTTTCCCCCATCCAACTCAGCAGATTTGCTTAAGTGGCGCTGACTTGGCTTTTTATTTCATTTATTTATTTATTTTTTAATGGGCCACATCAGATTTTATTTAAAAAAAATATAAATTCATTTATATTAATTTAAAAATAAAAAAATATTTAAACAATTCTAAAAATTAGAAAAAAATTCAGGAATTTAAAAAAAAAAAAATCTGGAAATGTTTTTTATTACCAAATTTTTTTCTTTGTATATAAGAAAGCAAAAAATCGTAAAATCTTCATAATTTTGTAAAAAAAAAAATATTTTTTTCCCAATATCTTAATTTCAAAAAATAAAATTACGGAATAAATTTTTTGAAAAAAAAAATTGAATTTTTTCTAAATTTGTATCCAGATTTTTAAAAAAAATAATTTTTTCCAAAAATTTATTTTTTTTGAAAAAAATTTCGAAAAAAATCTGATTATATTTTTAAATTATGAAAATTTGCTTTTTTTTTGTATTTTGAGAATTAAATTCCAGAGTTTATAAACATATTTTTAATTTCGAAAAAAATTTGATTATATTTTCTGATTATTTAAAAATAAAGTTATAGTTATTTTCTGATTTTTTAAATTTTAGAAAAAAATTGGTAATAATTTTTTTTATAGAAAAAAACTTATTAAATTCTAGAATTTTTAAAAATCTTCGTAAAAAAAGAAATTTTTTAAATTTCAAAAAAAAATCTTTATATTTTTTATGATTTTTTTTTATTTTAGAAAAAAAAATCTTATTTTTTTTTCGATTTTTATATTTTTTGGAAAAAATATGAATATTTTTCTGATTTTTTTTGAAAATAATCTGCATATTTTTATGATTTCTTGGATTTTTTTAAAATAAAATCTGATGTGAAAATGTTTTTTTTTACATGTGGCCAATTAAAAAAAATATAAAATGAAATAAAAATGTCAACTCAACGCCACATAAGTGAATCTGCTGAGTTGGATGGGGGAGGGGGGTTTTCCGGAAAAAAAAAAATTTTACGAGGACGAAAACCAAACCGAAAATTTTATAAGGGCTAAAACCGGAAATGGCCTATATTACAGAGGTGAAAAACACTATTAACTCTTTATTAAAATATGAATGGATTGAAATAGAAGTGTAAATAATTTTTACATTAACATTGAATATTAATTAAATTCTTGATTTATTCGTTCAATTGAATCAAATTAATAATTTATAAACTTTAAAAAAATTAGCTAAGTTTATCTATTTAAATATCTTTTAATTAATAATTTTTTAATTTGTTGATAATTTTTTAACAAAAATCAAATAAAAATGTTACAGTTGGTTGATCCGAAGTCTGATGGACTAGCCCGACCCAACCCAATTTTCTATGGCCTAAATAGGTTAGGGCAAAAAGGCCAGAGTGCATTTAAGCTAGCTATTTTTAGGCCCAACTTGGTCTGAAATATAGGTTAATGGATCTACCCATTTTTTGGTAGTGGTATTTTTTTTTTTTGGTAGTGATGGTCGACCCATTTTGTAAAGCTCTAAACAACTCTAAAACATATATAAAATGACCTCAAACTCTACTAAAACGACTCAAAACATAGCTAAAATATCATCAAATTATCTTCATCCCAACACATGTATTTTAGGTTTGTGTTATGTAAAATGATGTTTGCTTGTTCAAATACTTTAGGATTAAATATTTTTTGTCCCTATAAATATATCAAATTTTCATTTTGGTCCCTCTAAAATTTCTCTTCAACTTTTAGTCCCTATAAAATTTTCAATCACTACTTTTGGTCCATATTTTTAAGTCAAATTTTGTTTTTTTAACAAAATTATGCAGAAATGCGTAGAATATTGTAAAAATATCTCCCAAAAAAGTTAGAATTTTTTTAAAAAAAAACGTAAATTAAATATAAATTTTTAACCACTAAGAATATAGAAATTCATGTTTTGTTAAAATATTCTAATTTTTTTTGGGGAGAGATTCTTATAATATTATAAATTTTTCTATAAAATTTTATTAAAAATATTAAATTCTACATATGAGTTTACTTAAGAGGGACCAAAAGTGAAGATGAAAACTTTTGGGGGACTAAAAGTCAAAGAAATTTTTTAGAGGGAATAAAACCAAAAATTGACATATTTATAGGGATAAAAAAACATATATGCAAAACAATTGCTCGAGGACAAACAATGATTTAAACATTGAAAAATTGATGGCTTAGTTTTCTGCCTATTTATATAGTTTATTTTTTCTACTATTTAGTTGTTTTCATAAGTTTTTTATTTTATTTTGTTTACTATTTTAGTTGTTTTGATAAGGTTTTAGATCTCTTTCATTGCCTTTTTGTTTGACTTTATTTAGGGTTAAATATGTTTTTGTCTCCATAAATATGTCAATTTTTTGTTTTAGTCTTTCTAAAAATTTTCTTCAACTTTTAGTCCTCCAAAAAAATTTCATCTTCACTTTTGGTCTCTCCTTTAAAGTAAACTCATGTAGAATTCATATTTTTGAATAAACTTTTACCAAAACATGAATTTTTATATTTTTGGTGGTAAAAAAAATCATAATTAACTTATGTTTTGTTAAAAAGTTCTAATTTTTTTTGGAGTGATTTTTACAATATTTTATACATTTCTGCACAATTTCATTAAAAAAAATACAAAAATTTACTTAAAAATAGGGACCAAAAGTGATGGTTGAAAATTTTCTAGGGACTAAAACAAAAAATTGGTATATTTATAGGGACTAAAAGTTTAAGGAAGTTTTTAAAGAAACTAGAACCAAAAAAAAGATATATTTAGGGTTAAATATGTTTTTAGTCCTTACATTTTGTGCTCCTTTGAAGAATAGTCCCTACATTTCATTAAACGTTTTTAAAATCCTCACATTTTATCTCCGTTATCAAAATTAGTCCCTACTATTAATTCTCTAGCGGAATGCTGATGTGGCAGTTAGTGGGTCTCAATTATTTTAGGGTTAAATATGTTTTTGGTCCCTACATTTTACGTGACTTTGAAGAATAGTCCTTATTATTTTAGGAATTTTAAAAACATTCATTGAAATGTTAGGACTATTTTTCAAAGTCACGCAAAATGCAGGTACCAAAAACATATTTAACCTTAAAATAATTGGACCCACTAACTGTCACCTCAACATTCTGTTGGAGAATTAACAACATGAACTAATTTTGATAACCAAGATAAAATGTGAGGATTTTAAAAACATTTAATGAAATGTATGGACTATTTTTCAAAGAAACGCAAAATGTAAGGAGTAAAAATATATTTAAACATTGAAAATTTTGATGGCTTAGTTTTCTACCTATTTATATAGTTTATTTTTTCTACTATTTTAGTTGTTTTGATAAGTTTTTTTTTTATTTTGTCTACTATTTTAGTCGTTTTGATAAGGTTTTAGATCTCTTTCATTGCCTTTTTGTTTGACTTTATTTAGGGTTAAATATGTTTTTGTCCCCATAAAAATGTCAATTTTTTGTTTTAGTTCTTCTAAAAAATTTCTTCAACTTTTAGTCCTCCAAAAAAATTTCATCTCCACTTTTGGTCCCTTCTTTAAAATAAACTCATGTAGAATTCATATTTTTGAATAAACTTTTACCAAAACATGAATTAAATATGAATTTTTATATTTTTGGTGGTAAAAAAAATCATAATTAATTTATGTTTTGTTAAAAAATTCTATTTTTTTTGGGAGTGATTTTTGCAATATTTTATATATTTCTGCACAATTTCATTAGAAAAAATACAAAAATTTACTTAAAAATAGGGACCAAAAGTGATGGTTGAAAATTTTCTAGGGACTAAAACAAAAAATTGGTATATTTATAGGGACTAAAAGTTGAAGAATAGTCCCTACATTTCATTAAACTTTTTTAAAATCCTCACATTTTATCTCTGTTATCAAAATTAGTCTCTGCTATTAATTCTCTAGCGGAATGTTGATGTGGCAGTTAGTGGGTCCCAATTATTTTAGGGTTAAATATGTTTTTGGTCCCTACATTTTACGTGACTTTGAAGAATAGTCCTTATTATTTTAGGGATTTTAAAAACATTCATTGAAATGTAAGGACTATTTTTCAAGGTCACGCAAAATGTAGATACCAAAAACATATTTAACCTTAAAATAATTGGACCCACTAACTGTCTCATCAACATTCTGGTAGAGAATTAACAACATGAACTAATTTTGATAATATGGGAGAAATCCAACGATTGATTTCCTATAAATTCCAATTCTTTCTACTTGTTATGATTTTAAGTCTTTTATCCAATCTTGGTGGTTTCTTTGCTTTTAAATGTATTGGTCATGTATTTGCATGATATTAGATATCAATCAATAGACTGAAAGACGATGATTACTATCCGATATACAAGATTGGACAAGCGAATTGAAACATGAAATAGTCTAAATTCTTTTAAGATGATATGGGATAATTGCGCTTAATAAATTTTGTCATGATTACACCATAAAAATAGGATGTTTCGTTGGTTCAAAATACACCTTTGCATCTGTTAAAGGAGACATGGGTCATCATAGTTTATCCCATCTTTAAAGCCTTAGTCTCTATAACAAGTAATAGGAATTGAGGTTGTAGTTCAATCATTGTGACAAATCAAAATCTCAAGGCATTGTTTTGTTATTATTGCATAATTTTTCAACCAAAATCATCTCTCAAACAACGGTTCTTTTTAGCTAATCATCGTAGAAAACGAAATTGATACTCGACATAGTCCTCATGGAATTGATATTTTTATTGCATGATAGAACTGCGTTTGCGACCTATCAATAGACAAAAAGGATATTACTTATCTTCCTTCCCACAAGTCTGTTGTCTCCAAAGATGGGCCATTGAGAAATGTCGGTGAATCCGAAGGCACAAATTCTCTTGAGAAGAATCCGTTGGCGCAATGCAACAATGCAAGTTTCACATAAGAAACGAGGAGTAAAGATGCAATATTGAAGAGAGTGATGGTTACTTATGAGGTAAAATGTGAAATATATAGCGCGGGAAAGGAATGATAACCCACGAAGTGGTTGTAACGCTAGTGTTTTGTGCGATCATGGCTTAGCGACAAAGTAACTATAAATTGTTCGTTTCAACTTCAATTCTTGATATGCAAGTAACTATAAAATTGGAAAAAGAAGGTTTTGTTTGATAAAGCCCAAATGCTCGGCAAAGTTCAAAAGCTCGACAAATCAAGGATCACAGTTGATGCACACACTAAAGCAATATCAGTTTTTTTTTTTCTGTCAAACCCAAGTGCCAAAGAAAATTTGTTTTCTGTTTGGATTTCATGGCAAAAATGGAAGTCACTAGCGATTAATTTCATTTAAATAGTCTTTGAAGGCTCTAGAATCAATGTTGCTTGATGTTTTATGAAATTAAGTCTACAATAAACGATCGTCGATTCTGTCAATTTGAAGCATGCCATTACATTTCTGTCAATGTTAATATTCTTTACGTTTTAAGTTTTTTTTTTTTTTAAGTTCAGCACTTTTAATCTTTTGCACTTTAATTCATATGCACGTTTCTGTTCAAACGATTGTGCATTCCTTCGCATTTTGAATTTTCTGCATCGTTTCAAACTTAATTTACCAAGTATTTTTAGTTTCTCCAAATTTACATTCATACATTTGAGACATTAAAACAATCTTCATGTTGATTTAAATTGTGTATTTTATAACAATTTAACTTGTTTTCACGTTCATTTTACAATCCATAGTATTGCATTAGATTCATCACTTGCTCATCATTCATTTGGTTGATACAAGCGTCGAGGCACTAATTTTCTCTACATAACGATATAAAATTTGAATGTCAAACATGCTCCATCATTGAAATGTATGTATATGCATTATATATGTTGAAGCTTACTTCTTAACTTAAAAAACCGCACATTAAACATTCATTTGTAGATGTTATTGATAGATTACTACCAAAATTAAAATCAACGCTAACACCGAATCTATGTCTCCTTTCATGCTTTCTTTATCCTCAAATTCTTCTCCTTCCTCTCCCTCCAAACACTCAAACAAAATCAAAGCCCATGTAATAATGGTGAGAACGTGTTGTACGAACAAATAAGACCCATATGGAGAAAAACAACCGAACAAGCGAGAACGAGAACATGTGCATTACTGCACAGTTAAACGTGAGCAAAATGACCCAAACCACGGAGGCCTAAGGAGAATTGCCCTATCCGCTCCTCACATTGCTCAGCCTATGAAAATAAGTCCTTCGTGAGTTTGGTCTTATCCAAAAATTACAATTGAATCGTAACTTCTAATAGATTTTGTTTGATCTCAGAAGTTACAATCCAATAAATCCAAGAGGATTTTGAGCAATATGATGGGGGACTATAAAGCAGTTTTCGGCCTAAAGTGCACATGTAAGATCCTCAAAAGGAATATTGTTTTATATGCCCCTCACCCTCACACTGCTCAAAAGCCCCTGGATTTATCGGATGATAACTCTCAATCAGCCAATATCTATCAGGAATTACAACACAATTATTTTTAAAATCAGAATGTAACTCTTGATCGGCTTATTTTCATAGGTTGAACAATGTGAGGGTCAGATAAAGCAATTCTCCCAGATAAAACTATGGAACATTTACAAGACCCCAAGCGAAGATATGTCTAATATAAAGATCATGGGACCAAGATATAATATGCCATTATGGATTTGGATTCTCTTCATTGACAATTCTGGTAGCACTTGGATGACATAGAGTTGGGTGACATTGGCCAATCACAATGTCACAATGCTTGTGTTTCTCTCTCTTTCACAAGCATTGTGACATTGTGATTGGCCAATGTCACCTAACTTTATGTCACCCAAGTGCTATCCGATAATTCTCTCAAGTTTTCTCAAGTGAAATCTCAACTATCAAATATGAGAGAAAAGGTGAAAATTAAAATAAAAAAAAAAAAAAAATGGTTGTTATACTTTAAGAGAATTTTTAACCAAAAGAATCAAATTTCGTAAGGAATTACACCTTATTGGATGGACCGTGTTCATAGCATGACTTGACTATGTATTAATTTATTTTTTTTGGGTCGAAGTAGCATGGCTTGACTTAAACCACTTCCTTCACACAAAAAATTGACTTGACCTGAGCCACACAAAGAAACACTAATGGTCCCCAACCGAAATTTATTCTGCAAACCTCCTCACCAGGTCTCAGAACCACACACCGAGTGTGGAAAATTCCAAATTATCTTTTGTTTCATTTTATTTATAGTATTTTATCTAGAAAACTCCAAAAAAATTGTTTCTTCAATACACTATGTTAAATATTTTTTGACAGTAACACACTATGTTCAAGATAACTTAAATTTCGAGTTTCCTAGAATAGTAAACCTCAAATTTTGAATCACCTGAAAAATACTTTTAATGCAAAAATCCAGAAAACTAAATACTAATTTCTTTTATGCAAAATGGGAATTTTAAACAAATCGTGTGGTAGAGCCGTAGAGGGAACTCAGAATTGAGAAACACTTTTCCCTAATTCTCACCAGATACACATGATGACAGTTCTAAGGAATATTTTCAGAACAGCTTTGTTGAGCATAAGTACAATAATATCCAAAGGTGAGTGAACGAAAAATACAATACCCAAATGTTGTAGTCTAACTACGGGGTCCAAAGGGTCATTATCTCACACATGCTCCTTATGCAAGGCGCATTAGAGAACCATTGTTTTCTCTAGTGCCAAACTCAAATAATCATTTTCGCATAAGTTTTTATGCTATACAAGATTGACATAAATCGCACGGAAACAATTACAAATTTACAAATTATCAACAAAACGCAAACCAATCAGTAAGAAATTGACTTATACCTGCAAGGACGTTGGTTCAACTCTCATATACTAACCCTAAATGAGCCGTGGGCCGCGCAACTAACCTCGCCTCAAATTTTACTTAACTGCAATTCATAACAAAATTTGATACCCAAGAAGTCAATAATTACAAAATAACAGTACTTTTGTGATTATTATTATAATTAACTAACAAAGTATAGATTTAAGAAACAGTAAAAACAATTAACAAGACAAGGGAGGAAGATCATAAGCCTCATCATGTTGTTTTGGTTTCCTAAAAGCACTGCTACATAAGAAGAATCCAAGAGCATGACCAAGCACAGCAACCAAGAAAACACCACCATTGAAAGACATAAGAGCCAACATAACCAAATAAGCTAACCCAACCCTAAGAACATGCAAAAGTGTCTGAAACAAACCGGCAGCAACATGGTTCGAACCGGGTTTAATGAACCGTGTACGTGAGAGTAATTCAATGAGTACGGCCATGACGAAAACAAGGATCAACGCTAATACATACATACCGGTATCACCGTTAGGCCAATTGTTGAAGAGAATTAAAGCGTCTTTGCCCCAGAAGAATGTCATGTGCATCATACCGTGCATCTTATGACCCATCATCATGGTGTTATTCGTTGATGATGATGATGGTTTTGGTGGCATGGTCATTCCTTCCATGCCGCCACCGTGCATGTTACCGCCATGATCCATGGTTGTGAGATCTGAAGAGGTTACAGGGTTTGTTGAATGTAATAAATGTGTATGCTGAATGCTCGTGAAGTGATAGTAGTAGTAGTAGTACAGTTTGGGTTGAAATAGGAAAAAACGAGACGTATAGTAGTACGACGACGTCGTATTATACTCAAGTACAAATACGTGGATTTTTATTGGATGATTGTGCGGTATGAGGCGAAACTAGTGGTCACAAACCAAACTATACGGATAATGTGACTTATGGAAGGAAGTAGCCCGAAATGAATCTAGTCTTTGGACAAGTACTTGCGACTATTTGATTGACAACTTATCTGATAATCAAATATTTATAATTTTTTCAAAAAACAAAAAATCAAATATTTATAAAGAAAAAGTAGGTATTGACGTGAAAACTAAAACAATAGAGATATAAAGTAAAATATGATGTGAATATGAGAGAAAAAGTTATTACATAATATAATAATCGTACAAATATCGTTTCTTCAAACATTAAGGTCAATTTGTTATAGTGTTTTTTTTCTTATCATTTTTTATAAAGAAATGGTCTTTGCCTATTTGTATAATTGTTTGGAGCAACTTTTAAAATAACTTTCGATCAAGATCCCTTGCAAAATTTACTATTAAACACTTTTTTTTAGCATCTACTCTTTTATTAGATTGAATCAATATGTGTTTGATGTGAGTTTCATTTCTAAAGTATAAATGTACAATGATTTGAACAAATAAAATAGTGAATATAAGAGAAAATGTTGTTAGCATTGAGGAACTTTCATTGTGTTCTTATCATCTATATCTATTATTTTAATTTTTGTTATAATATCAACGTTGTCATAAATCCATTTGGGTTGGCCTGGTGGTGTTAGCTTGTGATATAGGAGTGTGCTCCTTCAAAGTTTCAGGTTCGATTTTTCCCAATGTTAATTTGAGTGGGCTATTTTGCTACTTCAAAAAAAATATATCAACATTGTCTTGTATATTCATGATTGTAGTACAAGTTGTCACAAAATGATTCATTAAATTACATTTTTTTTTTATGTTTTTTTATTTTGAAAAATTATTATTGATATTTTCAGGTGTTTGTTGTAATTTAAAAAATATATAGAATTGAGTGTCAACTTAGTTATGATATCTTGTTTTCTCTTTGATGTCTTTATGCTCTTAATTTATAAATAAAAAAAAATACAATTTGGTTCAAACAAAAAGTTATTTTAAGCAAGGCTTAAATCAAAGGCCCTCTTCAAATATTAAAAATGAACTGCTAATAACAAATGTAAGTTTTTTTAAGAAAAAATTTGCTAGGCTCAACTAGAAAAAATGTATGAGATTTGTGAGTTTGTCAAACATATAGAGAGATATTAATGTCCCAATTAAGTTTAATCAACATGGAAAGTCAACATGTGTTAGAAGATTGCTCTTTAGACATTTTGCACTTGTTAACAGCCGCTAAAACACGGCAAACGACAGTTAATTACTATTCTAATATTTTTTTAAATCAGTCAAATCAATTTAAAAATTGATTTAACCAATTTAAAAAGCTCTCAAATGGTAATTAATTAATGTTCAGGTTTATTTTTAAGGTGTCTAAGAGCAATGCTCCATTTTCTATGTAGTGTAATTTCTGCATAATTTCTTTTTAGTCCCCTTCAATATCTTTTAGTCCCGTCAAAATTTTGTTTCAAAAAAACCAAAAACTGAACTGAACTACTGAACTGAACTGAACCAAAAAAAAACTGAACCATTACTAACAGTTCAGAAACTGAACTGAAACAGTTCAGTTCAGTTCAAAACAGTTCAGTTCAATTCGAAACAGTTCAGTTCAGTTCGGTAACTAAAATTCAATTTCATTTGTTTTTTTCATATTTTTTTCAAAGGTATTAATAATAACAGTTCGGAACAGTTCAGTTCAGTTTGAAACAGTTAAGTTTAGTTCGAAATGCAAACAGTTCAGTTCAGTTATTTTAAATTTAGCAAACAATTCAGTTCAATTCGGTTCAGTTTTCATCCCGAACTGAACCATGCCCACCCCTAATATATACATCATATAGATATGGACCACAGGATCCGGAAGTTATCTTCAGGAGGACTATTTTAAAAGCCAAATCCCAAAAACATTAGTCGATGAATATTGCAGACACATGGTAAAGAAAACAATGATAAGGACAAAACGGCAGAGAGTTTAACGTGGAGTTTTATTGTAATTGTTACTATTGGAAGCACAACAATTATAAACTTAAATATGAGATAGTAGTAACTTAGCTAGAATCTAAATAGTAAGATTAAAATGTAATTTTTTCCCCCGGCTTTTTAAAACTAGCGATTTTGGTCCTTTTAATTTAAAAATTGCATTTTTAGTCTTCCGACGTTGATCCTCTTTGCAAAACTATGATTCTCCTTGATTTTGATTTGGTCAACGCTAATGTGGATGATATGTCACATGATGATTGTATAAATATTTGAATTATATCTTCATTTTCGCTTTAGTTTGCCTACTTCAACTTCCTATTTGAGACATGAAGCAAAAAACAAAGAAGAATAGGAAAATGACAGAAATGAGTGAGCTTCGGCTTGGGAACTCTTGATCAGAACTCGAGACCATGGTGATGAGATTGAGAAGTGGTTGAAGTGTTGTTAAGTTGAAGATTTGATGGGGAGGTATTTCTTCAATCTCACCAAAGATTCGATGTTGAAGTGGTTAAGAGTGGGATTTTTGTTGATGATTTCTTCACTAATAGAAAAGTTGGGAAATAATAGAAGGAAAAAATTCTTTAGAATATTGAGAATGATTTGGGAATTAGGGTTGATATTGGAGATTGAATTTTTATGGGTTGAAAGATGTTAGAGATTGATGAACATTAGTTAATAATAATAATGTCCTTTTTAATTTATTTATTTTTAAAATCTAGATAGATTAAAAAGAAATCATTGGTGGAAATTTTGTTTAAAAAAATGTCCACATCAACTTTGACCAGGTCAAAATCAAGGAGGATCATAGTTTAGGCAAATAGAAACTTACGAAGTCTTCTCATGGAAACTAAAATGTTAGTCAGAGAACCAATCTCTTTTTCCAAAAAAAGCATCTCTCACACCACTGGCTAAAAATGCAATTTTCAAACTAAGGGGACGAAAATCACCAATTTTGAAAACTTGGGGACCAGAAATGTATTTTAGCCAAATAGAAACTTACGAAGTCCTTCTCAAGGAAACTAAAATGTTATTCAAAGAACCAATCTATGTTTCCAAAAGAGTATCTTTCACACCGCTGACCCAATTTAGAACAACATAATTGTTGGATCTTTAAAGCACATGCCTGCAACCAAACCGGAAGATTCAAGATCCCAAATAATTTAAGAAGGGTTTTGACGTTTGTGGGATATTATCAGATGTTTATTTGACAATGTATAGAAATGCACGTGGACAAGTGTACGATTTTGTTAATTTTAGTAACATATAGGATGTTGAAACATTATGTCAGGATTTGAATAATGTATGGTTTGGTATATTTAGGGTGTGGGCGAATGTGGCAAAGTTTGATAGGGTTGATAGTGTAGGAGATGAGAAGAGGAAGACTGAGGTTCTGGGAGGGAGATCATTAAGATGAAGGGGTTGGAAGGAGAAAAAAGAGTGAGTATGGGGATTGAGGGAGGTGGAGGTGTGTGAGGTAAGGTTAATGGTGTGATGAAAGGAAAAGAGGTTATGATTGAGAGGATTGAATGAGTAGGAATCGGTGTTGAAAAGAGGAAGATGAGTATTGGGGAAGATGTTGTAAATAGGGGTCTGGTCGTTAGTAAGTCCGGGGTTGGTGAGGCTTAGAAGAAATCGTATGTTGCGATGTTAGTGCAGAAGAAATGAGATAATGTGATTACGGCTCTGAATCAGACAGCCAAGGTTACATCATATGGGAGGAATATATGGAATGAGCTAGAAAAGGTGTGGTAGCTACAAAGATCAGTGGTGAACCTATACCATTAATTCAACAACGAATCTTCGATGTTGGTTTTAATGACTTTTATGTTATTCTAATGGGAGGAGACAAGTTTTTTTTTTTTTTGCATTGTTTGGGGAATGTAGATGTAATGACGATTTAGTCGATTTATTGATTGTGAACCCTTTAGCCGATTTATTGATGATAACTATTTGATTGATCTTCCTCTATGTGGTCGGTGTTTTACTTGGTATCAAAGTGATGGTTCGACGATGAGTTGCCTCGATAGATTTATGTTGTGTGAAGAATGTGGTTTGAATTGGCCGAATTGCAACATGTTGTCTGCTTATACAAGGTGAAATAAGGGGTTTGGAATTGTGACGGTTTCAAAAGTCAAGGTCTGAATGATATTCATTTTGGATTTCTAAAAGATTTTTGGGATGAAATAAAAGAAGATTTCACGCGTTTTATTACTGGATTTCATCATAATGGTCGGCTAACGAAAGGAATAAATATTACTTTTATTGCTCTTATTCCTAAGGTTGAAAATCCTCAAAGGTTAAATGATTTTTGTCCTATTTCCCTAGTCGAGTGTATGTATAAGGTGTTGACAAAAGACTTAACTAATAGATTATAGAATGTGATATATGAATCTTAATATGTTTTTGTATAATATTCTTATAGCTAATGAGGTAGTGGACGACAAAACTTGTAAAATGAAGAAAGGGTTGTTACTATTTAAAATGGATTTTGAGAAAGCTTATGACTCCGTTGATTGAAGATACTTAGATGTTGTGATGGGTAAAATGAATTTTCTAACTTTATGGCAGAAATGGATGAAGGAATGTGTGGGTTCAGCAACACTGTCGGTGTTGGTGAACAATAATCCCACTAATGAGTTTCCTCTTGAAATGGGATTGAGGCAAGGGGATCCTTTTTCTCCTTTTCTTTTTATATTGGTTGTAGAGGGTTTGGATGCCTTGATGTTTGCAATGATTGAGAATGGGCCGTTAAAGGGTTATTAGATAGCTTGCGAGACATCTACTCTTGTTTCTCATTTACACTTTGTCGATGATACCTTAATTTTGGGCAAGAAATGTTGGGCAAATGTTAGATCAAACGCGTAATTTTAATCCTCTTTGAAGCGATATCGAGTTTGAAAGTTAATTTTAATAAAAATTTGCTGGCTGAAGTTAATTTTATACTCTTGGTTATTGTAAACAAATTTGTGTATAAATATGTTATATAATTGGTGTCATTCAAAAAGTTAAAACTGTGTATTATATTCTTATATTGTTGGTTTCATTAAATAAAATAAGGATAAGTACGATATAAAAATGAAAGTTTCAATTTTCAAAAATATATATCTAATCCCCCTAAAAATACTATTTATCTAATGAGTTTTGTTAGAAGTCGCCCATGAAATAACTTGCTAAAACGTGTCTTATGGCAAAACTCATATCTAATTTAATCTAATTAAAAAAAATCAAAACTTTATTCCGTGAAAAAGAAGGGAAATGGCATCTCAGTCATCCATCATCCAGCGTCGTCAAATGCATTCGAATCAGCCAGCTCATCGATCCGCATCATTGTTTTCCCAAAACCCAATCATGATCGTCCAACGTCATATCCCTATGGCTGTATTAAACGGATCAAAAGAATTCCACATCATCGATCCGCGGCAAACCTCATTAGCCAATAGAAACACGAAAACTCTTGCCTATATAAATCACATCGCAACACTCTGAATTCATTCATCAATTTCTCAATCCAAAACATTCCTTCTTCTTCGCATTCAAATTTTGTTTTTCTCTCAAACTCTATTTCAGTTCGAAATGGACACAAGCACCAAGACGACGAAGAAGGGAGCAGGTGGAAGGAAGGGTGGAGGTCCAAGGAAGAAGTCGGTGACAAGATCCATCAGAGCCGGTCTTCAATTCCCAGTTGGAAGAATCGGTCGATACTTGAAGAAAGGAAGATACGCTCAGCGTGTCGGCACAGGTGCTCCAGTATACCTAGCAGCAGTTCTTGAATATCTTGCTGCTGAGGTTCTTGAATTGGCTGGAAATGCAGCTCGTGATAACAAGAAGAATAGGATCATTCCAAGGCATGTGTTGTTGGCTGTTAGGAACGACGAAGAGCTTGGAAAATTGCTTTCTGGTGTCACAATTGCTCATGGTGGTGTTCTTCCTAACATTAACCCCATTCTCTTGCCTAAGAAGACTGAAAAAGCTGCTCCTTCTAATAAGGAGCCAAAGAAGGCTGGAAAGTCTCCAAAGAAGGCTTAGATCTGATTCTAGGAACAATTAGATCTTTTAATTAGTTTTTAGTTTTTTTTCTTTTTTTTCTTTTGAAGTTGTGATGAAGTAATTGGATCTTGTTGATCCTTTTTGTGTATGATAATGATGGAATTAATGAAAATTGGGCTTCAAAAATGTTTCTATTCTACAATTTCAACGAGTTTATATTCCAATATTCTAATGTGATGATAGGAATTTAACATAAGAGAAGTTTATTAGTTAACTATGCACTAGTTTACAATTTTTATAAATAAAGCTCGAGACCTGTTTTGACCAACCTGAGTTTGAAAAACCATCATATTAACACTAAATAATTTTACCACAATTTATAATTTTGCAGTTTAATCTCAAGCTTGCGATAAATGGTTAAAAAATCTGCAATATGCTTGTTGCAATTCTACTAAAAATGTCTTGCAAATCTAAATCTTATCACAACAGCTCACTAAAACATATAGGACCACATGTTACAAGAGAAGGACTAACTAATTGATAACAGACTCAACAAATTGGAACAGAATCGAACTCAACAAAGTTGGAATGGGATCTTGGAGATCCTTTTTGTGTATGATAATAGTGGAATTAATGAAAATTGGGCTTAATAAATGTTTCTATTCTGCAATCTTGTTTAGTTTAAATTTGAAGATGCCAATATATGCGATATAATATTTAGTTTCTTTGGGTGAACACTTGTTTTGAATTACATTGTTGCCTTTTTCTGTAGCTGTTTTTAAATAGACGAAATTGAATTCCTATTTCAAGTAGTCATTGCCAATGACATACCTTAGTTGAAAATATTAAAGAAAATTAAATGGAAGAAGATATGAAGATTGATACAAACTATGAAAGTGGTATACGAATACTAGGGACTAATTTAAGTGTTATTCGAATTGTGTGCTTTTGGATTCCTTGGACGCAACATCTTAGCAATCTATGAAGCTGTTGTTCTTGTCTTATTCTTGCTTTTCTGGGCTGCCTAAGATTTGAGTTGTAACACAAGAATGATGCGTGGTTATAAACTAGTGGCCTCGTCTTGATCCTATCACTTGTGCGCACCGACCTAGAATCAGGATTGTCTTGGCTACAACGTTGGGGATACGTGAATGAATACTAAGTTTTGTGATTTACAAAATCATATGATCATCATCTCTCAGTCAGTTTGCACCTACAGAAAGATTAGAGTCTACAACAATTAAATTATCATATGATTTACAGTTAGTATGTGGATTATTCGGAAAAGTAGCAACACAAAAGTATTTCAAGATAAAAATTTAGACGCAGCGTCTTTGATGGAACAAATAAAACTAACAACATGGAGGTGGCTCAAATCAAAAGCAAAAGGGTTCAATTACTCAATCTCCAACTGGAAATCCTTTATCATGTATGGGATTTAGAATGCAGTAAGTGAGAAGATTCTGGTGTCTTTAATATGCAGGAAATATTCACAGTGATGGATATTCAATTTTGTGTCATTAGAGGTGATGTTGGTGTGGTCTGTGGTGTCAATAATATTATTTGGAGCAGAATTTTGGAATGAATGTGAGGTTGATCAGAGAGGGGTTAATAGGAGGGATATGCTTCTATGCTCTTAAGGAGTGGATGAATGAACCATGTCTCTATCCAAATATTGGTGTAGTTTGCGTGTATCTCTAAGTACAGTGGTAGGGGAGGAGTTACCTCAATGCGGAGCCTAAGGCTAACAAACTTTGTTGTGGTCCATCAGTGTGGTTTCCATTTTGGTCTGTGAGATTTTCTGTCAGTAGGTTGTTTTAGGTGCCGGGCTGTGTGGCAGTTCTGGTCTGAGGTGAGTTTGGAGAATTTTGGCGTTGGAATGAAAGGTGAGCAGAATTTTCAGAAGTATTATAGCGGTGGCAGCAACAATATCGACCATCTCATTTGTGTGTGGTTTGGTTGCTTGTGTTAGAGCTTTGGATGTCCTGATTTTTGTTTCAGGAGCGGTGCATTCGCATCAGAATTTGGATCAGGAAGATAATTAGAGAAAATTTTCTGCACCGTTTAAGGGTGATCGTTCCTGGTGTAATCCAGTATGGGATTTCATTTTTTTCGGCGCAAACCATGTTATTTTGAACAGGAGTTGTTGTGCATGTTGTTGTCTCTGCTATGTGTGATTATACTGCATTTTAAAAAGAAGTATTGGACTGGCAGCAACAATTTCTTCTAGCTCAATTGTTTGCTGTAGCTTGCTGAATTTGGAAGTTTAGACCTCTTGGTTTACGTTGCAAGTTTTCGTAGCTACTCTCATGTAATGTAGGAGTAATTTCATGTGACCTTTAGAAGTGGATTGGTAATTAGGTGGGGTGGGGCTTGCATTGATCTTGTTATTTTAAGGGGGAGTCTGCTATTTTTCTACATGTTTGGCAAATAGCATTGTATTTGACATGTGCACTTGTGCATTAGTTTTTGATCTATTCTTTACACTCCATGTGCTTGGGGTAGATCCTATCAATATATTTTGGTTCTAAAAATAAGGAAGTAGTTCTTTATTGTATATTTCTTCTTGTTTGAAGCATATTATTGACATGATCATGAAACAATTAGAAGTATCACCACAAGTTCATAGTTCATACATAAACGTTTTGAAACTCGTAGAAGTTTCATTTGGAGAAACAACGACGAGAAAGACAACAATGACAAAAGCCTTTTTCCACTAGCAAAGTAACATTTCAAACATGTGTCCTATAATCATCAGTTATTCATGTTCTATGGAACCTACTTATTACAAGTCCAATGTAGCATAAGCACAACATGTGCTAGTGCAAATCACAAGGCTTTGATAGTGAGTTGAGTTTTGGAGGGGAAAGAACTCAAAGAAGTGTATGTTGAGTGTTGGACACCATAATCATCGCCATAATCATGTTCAGGTGTTTGACTCAACCTGAGGTTCTTCGTCAAAGGGCAATTGGCTATTGATAGGACATGATTTTCTATTATGACTTTCATTTCAACTCTACATACACCACATGCTTGTGCTTTCTTTCCCCGTGATTAACTTTTGTGTGTGTATGTTGTTGGTAATAGCAGACCACATCATTTTGTTCTCACATGAATTGGCTTTTGTAATGTTTCTTCAAAATATAAGACCACTCGTACACATAATTTGAACTGTTGTCATTGCAAGCACTTATTAATACCTTTGTCTGAGTCCTATAAACTCGATTGTAGTGCACATAATTTAAGGCTTGCCGCATTTAACAACCGTTACATACATTTTTTTACACATCTTAACCATATTTGCAAATTGTCTTCTGCATTAGTTCACCTTTTCAGTATCAGAGATTTAGACAATATGAGAGATTCCGACAGTGTCACAATATTCAAGTACACAAAAACAACTACCAAGTGTTCACAAACAATACCTAGATACTCAAATCCCTCTCATGAACACTTAAATTTTAGACTTGTGTGAGAAAATGACACTAATACCTAGATGTTGTTTTGAATACTTGTTAACCGTATAAAAATAACACGATGTTGTTTGCCTACAATCCACAACAATGCATGTATAAGCCCTGCGAAGCACAGACTTCTCCAAAAACTCTCTCAATTAGGGGCAAAGGGTTCTCTAACACAGGCTCACCATGAATTCAACCAAAGTCAACCTCGATTTCACTATATTGCATGTAATTTAAACATTTGTAAAATTGGTTCAAGAAATCAAACAAATTATTTTGATAGTTTACATACCTCCCAAATAATTTGTCTATAGACCTTCACACCGAACAGTTGTTCTAAATACAGTAAATAATTTGCCTCTTATACAGGCATTGGTCCACATATGACGTTTTTCATACATTTCTCTAACCCATTTGTTGTTTGAAATCTAAAATCGTCAACCATTGTTTCCCACTTTCTCTTAAACTCACCAACATGATAATCCCTCAACATACATTGTTTGAACTTCTTGACAAATTGGTTGTTTCCAACATTAGTGCATGTGTTCCGTTTCAAGTGTCATGCACATAATCTGTGGTGATCTTTTGGAAAAGCCCTTCTAATCACATTCTTTCGTTGTCAAATCCCCATCAGTTAAACAAATGTTGCACTTTTCCCATCCATTCTAGACAAAAATTGTTTCAACAACGGCACATATGCTTCTTTTGTTTCGTCGCACATAACTACCCCACAAAATGCAATACTCTGGTTATGGTGGCTTACCCAAGAGAACACAACAAGTTGACACATATACTTGTTCCTCTTGTATGTAGCATCAAAAATGTGACAACATCGCTGAATTTCACATAATCCTGCTAAGTTGTATCGTCACACCAAAACAAATGAGAAAGTCTTCTTTTATTGTCAACTCTATGTTCCAAAACATTTATTCAACATTAGCATGTTTTTACTAAAACTAGTTCTACAAATAGTTATGCAGAAGCAAGCGTCGCGAAAGCGGCTTATCATTGAATTGACAATCACTTATTTTACTTCATCAATAAGTAAGAGTTATCACGAAAAAACAAGGGTCGAATGCCTAATTAAGTATGTCTTCCATATAGCTAGATACTTAATTTAATTTTCATTCATTAAAGTCTTTCAATTTAGTCGACATTTTAAATCGTTATTGTCGTTTTACATAAATTAAAAAATATTATTAATTTTGTATGAAAATGATGAAATTACGAGTTATTTTATAAAATAATCCTTTATTAATGATATGAAGAAGATAAATTAAAAAAATTGAAAAAAGAAAGAAAAATAAATAGTTATGCCATCTCTAAAAAAAAAAGTTATGTGTATAATAAATAAAAAATCTATGCTTCTTGATGTTTTTTTTTTGAAGGGGCTTCTTGATGTTGTTAATCAAATTATTATTTATGAATGCTTTGTATCTAAAGTGGCTTGTAAACTCAGATGAAGGAATCATATAACTTGTTCCAACTTCTGCCGTCTCGTCGGTTAAGACTTTGTTTGGTAAAAATAGCGAATAACTTAAAAGTTAGCTGATAGTTGATGACTGATAGCTTATAGCGGATGACTTATAGCTGATAAGTTAGTTGAAGTGTTTGGTAAAATAAGCGGTACAACTAACTTATAAACGTAAAATGACATCAAAGGACATATTTAATTCATAGTAAAATTTATATTTAAGTGTTTATAGTTTAATGATTTAATATTACCAATTTAACATATTTTTTATGTATTATTATTATTATTAAAATATAAAGAGCAACAAATATAACGTAATTTAAGAGTTATCATTGCACCGAAGAATATATATTCAAACCTGCCATTTTTATGAAAAAGTTATAACGTAATTTATGAAGAACAAAAAATATATATTTAAATGGAAGGCAATGGAGATTTATGAGGAAAAAAAAGTTATAGCACTGAAGGTATATGCACTGAAGAAACAACGGAAGGAATAGTTTTTTTTTAAAGAACGAAAGGCAATACGTATACAACAACGGAAGGTATATCACCCTAAAAAAAAATATTATAAGTTCCAGTCTTACAAAAAAAAAAAACAATGGAATGTATATATATCGAGAGAAAAAAAACTTTCATTAAAAACAAAAAGATCTTTCATATGTCTATTTTTTTTGAAGGAATCATATATGTCTATTTAGGTATTGTACTTTATAATATAATAAATGATAAAGGGTAAGAATGAGATTTAATTAGACTAATAAGGGTAAAAATGGAATAAAAGATGATAAGCTATAAGCTCAAACGCTATTTAAAATAGCGTTTGAAAATAGCTTATAAGCTCGTGAAATAAGCTATAAGCTTGTTGTAAAAAACTGTTACCAAACATAATTTTTTTTGTCAAACGAGTTTATAAGCTATCGCTATAAGTTAGACTCTAAACATTCATATGTTGTTTTGGATTTGATTCATTTACCCTTACCTTACCAAAAACCACTGTTAACATGTATACCTCATAAAACTTAAATTATATATTTTGGGAAAAATATAAGTTACTATTACGACACAATTTTATGATTTTTTTTAACAACATCCGCTCTTTTTATTGCGCTAACGTTTGAAAATTATGAACTGTGTTTTTTTTATAAAATTTTGATTTTGATTAAAACTAAAAAAAATATAAATGTTTATTGTTTTTAAGTTATAAAAAATCAAACTAACCATGATTATCTATTTTAACGACATCGACAATAATATTATATAACAAAAAAAATATAATCTAAACTCTTTTTTTAATGACACCAACAACAATTCAATACAATAGTATATATATAAAGTAAGGTTTTTTAAGTCACATGTCACTTCCACGTTTATCCACAATATTTCTATTATCTTTCTATTTTTTAAAATCAATATTTTAGTTCGCATAAATATCTCAACAAACTTTTGATCTTATCTATTAAATATTTCACTTTATTTGTTAAATAATTTTTGGCTTAATGAATTAATTTTTTTTTAAAGATGATTTAATGAATTAATGGCTACTTCAATTTCTGCTAGACGAGTATTAGTGGATATTAAAGTTTTTTAAAATATTTGCAAACATCAACGTGCAAATTATTTTTTATACAAAAAAATGCATTATTATAAAATAATTGAAATTATATTGAATTTGTTCCTTAAATTTTACTATTAATAATTGTGGCACTAATGATCATTTTACAATTGTTCTATGTGAGATTTTGCATAATGTCTCTTGAAGTTACAGAGTCAAGTTTTTACAACTGAATAAACACATCTTAGACCCATTCCTTCTATTTTGATAAGACAAAAATATTATACCATGCACATTGACTTTGACAACAAATTACTAATCAAACAAAAATCAATAATTAGGAAATTCAGTTGTTTTAATTTTATGACGAGAATATTTTTATTTAAGTAATATGACAATTGTATAATTATGCTAATTTAATAACGGATACAGATTCCTACGTGTTTGGGTATTAAAAAATAATTATTTTATTTTATATGTATTAATAATTTTACTAAATACAGTTAATTTCATCCGTATATGCATGCATTGATTTACAAGTACTTAAAATATGTTTCTCATTCTATATGTGTACCTATTAAAATATTTGTCTTGTACTCGTCTGTTGTCAATTTTATTTGCGGATATCATGCATATCGAATTTTGTTCATCCTTAATTATATGTCCAACTCAGGCAACGCCGGATAAATACACTAGTTTATCATAGAACTTGTAAAAAAAACAATTTTATTATAGAAAAAGTTGTTTAAGGGTATAATTGGAATGATAAAAAAGTAAGTATAAATACACTTATCTATTTTATTACACCTTTTAAATGATAATGAAAAAAAAACAAAAAAAATTATATTCATATCGTGTTTGTTGCATTTGTTTTAATATTTAAATTTATTCTTATTTATTTGTTACATGTGTTATTTGTATCGAAAATTGAGAGTATTTTTGAAAAGAAAAATTCAACCAAAAGTGTTAAAAGGGTTAGTTTTCTTTAGATATAATATAGATAACTTCAGGCGCTCGTCTATAATATTGAACAATAAACATAAGCATTTATACATTGTGATAATTTTATTGTGTTTTTTTTTTTAAAGAATTTTATTGTTAGAAATAAATAAATATTTTTATCAAAAAATAAATAAGTAAAAACTTTTGTTTTTTAAGAAAAATAAGTAAAAACTTATCTCTCAAAAAAATTATATCCCACTCAATCACTCATTCCATTTGAAAACTGGTGAAAACAAAGAAACACACGTACAGAGAAAGGTTTCCAACCAGCTCATCGATCCGCATCATTGTTGAGTAAAAACACGATCCTGACCGTCTATCACTATATCCTTCTAACGGATTAAACAATTCCACGTCACCGATCCGCAACCAACCTCATTAGCCAATAGAAACGCAAGACCGTCTTATATATAATTCTCACCGCAACCATCCAAATTCATTCACTCTCTCAACTTTCTCATTTTCGATTCCCAAATTCGAAACCCTAACTTTCTTCAAATTCCCGATTCAATGGCGCCAAAGGGAGAGAAGAAGCCAGCAGAGAAGAAACCCGCAGAGGAGAAGAAGTCCACCGTCGCCGAGAAAGTTCCGGCGGAGAAGAAGCCGAAGGCTGGAAAGAAGCTACCTAAGGAAGGTGGTTCCGCCGCCGGAGAGAAGAAGAAGAAGAGAAGCAAGAAGAATGTAGAAACATACAAGATCTACATCTTCAAGGTTCTGAAACAAGTTCACCCAGACATTGGTATCTCAAGCAAAGCCATGGGAATCATGAACAGTTTCATCAATGACATCTTCGAGAAACTCGCTCAAGAATCTTCAAGACTCGCTCGTTACAACAAGAAGCCAACAATCACTTCCAGGGAAATTCAGACCGCGGTCAGACTTGTTCTACCTGGAGAATTGGCTAAGCATGCTGTATCTGAGGGTACCAAAGCTGTGACTAAGTTCACTAGTTCTTAGATTTGAGATAGTTTCGATGTTATTTCTTGTTTCCTGGATCTGGTTTTAGTTATCATTAGATGTTTCGATTAGCAGTTTTATGATGTAATTGAAGTAATTTGATCTGGTTGATTGTATTATAATGATGGAATTGATAATATGACTTCTGAAATGTTTTTAAATTTGTTGTCAAGTGTTGTTTGATTATGTCAAATTGCTAGAAATAGGTTTTTATTGTGAACTGGGAACATAATATGTTTGGTCTTATTGTGAATCCATATCAAATACTATATCACATTGAAATTCTTGTCATGGTTGGTCTTAATTAAGACTTTCAGTTTCTTTAGAAAAGAAAAGACCCAATTAGTTGTTGGAAACTCGATGCCTATATAGGTAACCCCGTTCATAACCCTTTGAAGTTAAACTGCTTGTTCAAGGCAATTTGCAAGAGGGAACTATGTGTTGCAAGGCATCGCATAGGGAAATGTTGAAAACCAACTAGAAACCGACCTCACCCACAACTAATGAGTTTGCTGATTGGGATCCCTGTTTCTAGGCCTCATTAACACATAGATGGAACGCTTCTGACGTCCAACAAAGGTCTTTTTCTTTCATGCATGATTCAAAGTGCAGGTTTCAGCTACAAATGCAGAATCCAGTTGCATGGCCCATGTTGCATGGCATGAGGTCTGGCCTTTTACCGGAGTCTGTTGAACGTTGCATCTCCAGTTGAGGGCATTGGCGCAGATGAAGAGGGTGATGGTGAGAACAAGGCTTTGGATCTAGATCATGATCGAAATCATGCTTTGGTGATTTTGTGGATGATGAAGAATTGGAGGAAACCGAAGGATCTGCCTGAGGAGGAGATGGAGAATATGAGGACATGAGTTCTGATTGAGGACTATATAGTAAAGGATGGAATGATTGAACTCAAAGCTCACTATATACCGAGTGAAACTTTATAAGCCTTTATTATTATTATTATTATTTTTGGTCAAGTAGTCTAGTGGCTAAAGAAATTCACCTTAAAGATGAATAGGTGGGGTGTCTCGGGTTTGAACCTCGACCCCTGCACAAATTATGTATTATCCCTTATTAAATGAGATAAGCTCATGGACACATAAGCCTTTATTATTTAATTCCTTCAATTTGAGCTTGTTGTCTTGGATAATTTCAATGTTCTTATGTGTTAATTTTCTTTGAATTATGGTTATATAAATTTAAATTTGAACAAACATGGTTTGGGATGTGTGAACAAATTTACTTGTGTTAATGCTAATGTGTGTGTTGTTTGAAATTTTTTAATTGATAAATGCATAAAGATCAAATGTATGAGGTTTTTGATTTTGATAAATCATCAATAGATGCATGATGATGACAAATCGATGATTGCAAAGGCAAGGTACATGTTTATGGCCACACATATCATACATAGCTCGTGAGTAGTGAGGTTTGGTAAAAAAATATAAAATTTGCTTGTTTCTTTTACTGTCAAATTTTTTGGGAGAGCTATTTCTACCTAGAAAACCTGCCCTATTTTTAAAAGGAAAATGTTAAAGAGTGCCTTTGGGCATTGGTTAAGATGATAAAAATAGAAACATTGTATTAGAAAATGGTGAAAAGTGAAGAATTTAACTTTTTAAAAGTCCAAACATTGTTGAATTCAATGTAAATATACTACTTTTGGTTTCCTTAACCATTGTCCTAAGAGCGGTTAGCAATACCCCGTTTTAAAAATGCAGTTCTTATCAATTGCAAATTTTTATTCTAGTTGAAATTATAAAACCTTGAACCTTGAAGTTGGTTCTATCCAATTAATTTTACAAATAGGTGTTTTAATGAGACAAGTGACTACTATCTTTGTCTACATGAGTATTGGCTTAGTCCCCTAAACTTTTCTTTATCTTATCTTTTAATAATACTGATTGATTAGGGTGCATCACATGACGGATTAGGAGTACTAACACAATTGAGATGACCCTACACTGAATTTTTTTGTTTAGAAAAATTAAATATTAAAGGTAGATAAAGTCGAATTCGATGCAAATAAAAAAGAATATAGAGTAGACTCTTGTAATTCACTAAAGTTGAAAAAGACATTACTTTGTAAGGGGTTTGTTAGAATAAGACTCACTAATTTTTAAGTGGGAGTATTTTAAAATGTTATATCTTAAAAGTTGATTAATACACCTTGATGTGTATGTTACTATAACACACCTTCTAAAAAATAAGTGGTTGTACGTTAGCAACTTCTATAGACATTTGTTAGAATACATCCACTTATTTTTTATAATGAGTGTTTTAGCAACTGATAACTAAAAAGTAGTTAAGTACCCTTTAAGGTGTAGCTTGCTAAAACTCTCACACATAAAAATTAGTGGATGTGTTCCAGCAAATCCCGACTTTGTTATAATATATAATTAAATAATAAATGGATAAATAGTTAAGTTCAAACCTAGTTCCTGTCAATCTGTAATTTTTTTTTTTTGTTTTGAAGGAACAACAAAGAAATTATTAATGGAAAGGAAAAAAATGAAACACTTCATTATCCATGCTACATGCACGTAACCGTCCATTTAAAGTTAGATGAAGGACAACCAATTTTAAACAACTTTAATGACAATTTTTTTCCTCTCTTTCTATTGGATAAACAATAGAGAGAAAAAAAGGGAAGAGAGAATAAAGATACAATGTGAGTATGAGAGAGAGTTGTCACAAAAATTGTTTAAAAATGATTGTTCAAATATCATTGCTCTTAAAGTTAATAATTTTTTTTTTAGGAAGGAAAAAAGAAAAAATAAAATTTTCAGGATTTTTTTTCTTTTAAGTAGTCTAGTGGCTAAAATTCACTTTTTTCAAGGTGAATAAGTGGGTTGTCTGAGGTTCAAACTCCGACTCCTACATATAATAATCTATGTCTCTGTCAACTGATCTAAACTCACGGGAACATTTTCATGATGATTTTATATCTATAGAATTGAATACTCATTTCCAACAAAAGAGATCTATCCAGAATATGAGTAATGTCAATGATATTCTTTTTTCTTTCTTTAATTTTGATATGTTGTCAATATAAAATTTAAAACTATTTTGTTATGTTAACAAATATTGGTTCAATTGGTAAGAAGTTGACTCTTGCTTCACAAAATGTAAGTTCAATTCTCGTTTTGTAAGATCATCTTTAGTGGATGATATGTTATGCTTCAAGAGTTCAAGTTACATAAATTTTAAATATATTCTCTTTTCAACATTCACTTTTTCATTGGATAAATTCAATGTATATCACAATACTTTAAGCGAAACTCATTTTCAAAGTGTGTGGTCCACCTTAATTTAGGTCATTAAGGCCCGATACCTAATAAGTATTCCATTAGGGAGAAATTTTTTGGTGGTCTTATAAGTCCCAAGATCTCACTTAAGAGCCCAATCTTAAGTGGGACTCACACCTTTTTAATATTAAAAAATACACCTTTTTAATATTAAAAAATTGATATATAATGATATAAAATTATTGATAGTTGATTTGATAGTCTCATTTAAGAAACTTGTGTGGGATGCTGGGTTGGAGAGATTGAGTGTTCATTAGCTACTACTATTAAAAAATAATAAATGAATTATGTGTACACATGTGACCCATTTAAGTACTAAAAGATGGAAGTCTTCGTTGTGGATGCTTTAAGAGAGTGAGTATTAGAGGGAATGTTGCTAACATTACTCTAAATTTTAATGTAAATCCAATAAAAATGTTTATTTATTTATTTATTTATTTTATCAATATCTGGTAAGAGAGAAATTTATTTAAGGAAGCCCCTGTACCGCAAGTATTGACCCATGTAGTACAAACCTCCTACCAAAACAAGTTGATGGAAAATCAAGTTAGGCACCGTTTGGTTCTAATATCACCACCTTTACAAGGCCACATAACTCCTATGCTTCAACTAGCCACCATCCTTCATTCAAAAGGTTTCTCCATCACCATAGCACACACCCTTTTCAATTCCCCTAATCCTTCTAATCACCCTAGTTTTGATTTTCTACCTTTCAGCGATGGTTTGTCTAATACCCAAATCACTTCCAAGAATTTTGTAGATATTGCTTCAACTCTAAATATAAAGTGCGTATCTTCACTTAAGGAGACTTTAGTTCATTATATTACAAAATTAGCAAATGAAAATCATGGTGAAAAAATTGCTTGCATCATCTATGATGGATTTTTGTCCTTCATCGATTCTTTGGCAAAGGAACTAAAGCTACCAAGCATAGTCTTCCGAACCACTAGTGCTACTAATTTACTCACTTATCATGTGTGTCTTCAGCTACAAAGCAAAGGTTACCTTCCATTGCAAGGTTGTATATTATTATATCTTTTTTTTCCTTCACATATTACTGTTTTGACAAATTATAGTAGTTCAAAGATGCTTCATATTTTCAATTCATTCATGCGAATCATAGCTAATGAAAGTTTCAAATATATTTTTTCATTTCTACACACCCATACTTGTGAATATTTTTTATGGATACGGATGTGTGGATGCCATAACCATAACCATGAATAAGTGGAAAACCTGAGTTTGAATTCCAACCCTATATGTATTTATATTTGTATGAAATAAATCATACAAGCTAAAAAAATGATGGTTATGGAATAATTTTCTTAACAAAAAATGAGAATATTTCTTATGGAAATTTTCAATTAAAATTTTATATCTGTCATTTTAACACATTCATAAGCTTTGAGACGGTTGACCCTACATATTGATTTCAACAAAAAAAAAAAACCATATGTTTACACGACTCTATCATAATTTCCTTAAGAGGGTCTTCACAAAACATGTGCATGTTATTAAAGAGATTAGTTTTATTTATTATTCTTTGTTGGACATTGTGTCAGAATCTCTCTCAATCACTATTGGACAGACCAATTCCACCTCCAATAATATACAGATAATATACGATAGATAGAGATAGATACATCCTCCCGGAAGATTCCTCATGTTTAATGAGCTTGAAATAGCTTTTTTCTGTTCACATTCACGCTCAAGAAAATGATATCATAACCATAATTTTTTTTAGCTTGTATGATTTAAATATGTAGGGATTAAAATTCGAATTCGGTTTTTCACTTATTCACGTTAAAAAATAAAAAACATAACTTAACACGAATCATAATAATAAATTAATTGTTGAATTATTTATTTATTTTTACACGGATGACTATTTAACATGTTGCATGTATGACAGATTCAAAGTCAAGGGACTTGGTGCCAGAACTGGACTTGCTGCGATTCAAAGATCTACCCCTTTTTAATTTGACAAATCAACAAGATTTTCTACAAAGCATAGCTAAAACACTTTCAATAACACCTTTGGGTGTTATATTCAACACCGTGGAAAGCTTAGAAGATTCATCACTAAACCAACTCCAAAAGCTATATAGAGTTAACATCTTTCCAATAGGCCCTCTACACATGATTGCCAATGATACCAACAATACTAGTAGCATTCTGCAAGAAAATCATAATTGCATATCTTGGCTAAGCAACAAACCAAGAAAGTCTGTGTTATATGTAAGTTTGGGAAGCATAGCTAGTTGGGAAGAGAAAGAGCTAACTGAAGTTGCTTGTGGCTTAGTCAACAGCAGACAAAATTTCCTCTGGGTTATTAGACCCGAGTCGATCAACAATGTTTCAGCGTGGTTAGAATCTTTGCCGGAAGATGTTAAAGTAGGTGTAGCAGAGAGAGGCTGTGTTGTGAAATGGGCACCTCAAAGTGAAGTTTTGGCACATGAAGCTGTTGGAGGGTTTTGGAGTCATTGTGGTTGGAATTCTACATTAGAGAGTCTGTGTCAAGGAGTGCCAATTATTTGTCAACCTTATTTTGGAGATCAGAGGGTAAATGCAAGGTTGTTGAGCCATGTTTGGAAGGTGGGTTTGGAATGGTGTAATGTCATAGAAAGAGATGAGATTGAAAGGATGGTTAGAAGACTTATGGTGAATTCAGAAGGGGAGGTGATGAGACAAAGAGCAACAGAATTGAAGAATGAAATTGGGATAGCTGTGAGGGGTTCTTCATGTGATGCACTAAATGGGTTGGTAAAGTATATCTTATCATTGAATGTCTGATATTTCACAACAGAATTTAAGGGGGGGAAATTGAAGTAACTTGTAGTTATGATAAAACTTGAATATATGTGAAATAGAATAAATAAGGAAGCAGATTTTAACTTTGTAAAGTAATGTTAAAGACGAGGAGATTCCGAATTCGAATCTTGGAATTGAAAAAATTCAAACTCTAAATTACTGGGGTTTCTTCCATGAGGACCGGAGGGTTAAGTCAAAAACCCTAAAAGTAATCCAATACAAGAAGACCATAATTGATTTAATGAAAGGACTTCATTAGTCAGAACAGAAACAGCTACATTTTTAAGTCAATTCCTTAGTAGTTAGTAATATTCTTCAAGAAGACCATGACTAAATACTTAACATGTCATGGCTTGAACAGCAAGCAAATGGCTCCGATGAGAAAACGGTTGATACCACATGATTCTTCAGTCTCAGTTTATATAATTTGCTAGATGCATTAGCATCACATACCATAACATAACATAAACAAACCCAATTGATTCCAATAACTTAAGACCGCCACTACATATATTTTCAGACATGTAGATATACAATATATGCTTTCATAACATTAGATAGATTAACAAAAATACATACATAATTTATGATATGAAGTAGACACACTTAACATGGAGCTTGGTACTTGGTAGCACACTACAACAACATACTTAACCCCACAATAGCAAACATAAATAGATACATATACATATACATATAGTTTAATCTAGATTTCAATTATTAAAGGAAACAAACTGAAGAGACACACATTCAGTCGGTGCCTTCAATTTCAACAACCCTAATGTTCCTCCCACCAGAACCAGAAGATTGTTGAATCTTAGGAACAGTGACAACAAGAACACCATGAACCATATTCGCTTTAAGCTCATGAAGGTTACCATCATCAGGAATCTTAAACCTACTCATGAAATTACCACTCTCAACACTAACCTGAAGCATTCTCTCATCTTGAAGCTCAACAAACACATCTTCGTTTGTGTAACCAGGAAGCACCACCTTCCACACGTGAGCTCTCGGTGTTGATCTCCAATCCATGCGGGTGTTAAGGGATGATCCGAAGCTGAATTCAGGGAAGAAATTGGTGATGGGTGAGGGGAGTGGGAAGTGGAAATCCATGAATGGATCCCATAGAGAGAGGGGATTTGAATCCCAAAGGTTCAGATTTGTGTTGGAACTGTTGCCTTGAGGGTTGTTGATGGGTATTAGCGACATCTTTGATTCTGTAAGCAAACTGGTGTGTAACTCACTGTGGAAGAAGGTTATGAATCTCTTTACTTTGAATGTTCTAGAAACTTGGAGACTTCTACGTTTTCACTGTTTCATTTTCCACTTATTTCATATAACAAAAAATGTGCAATAATCTGTATGAATATAATTCAGTTCGCAATTAGAGAAAAAAAAAACGACATGATACGGTTAAATCTTAAACATTCTTTACAAAGGATTTAAATTTTTTTTTTATATAATTGTGCGGGACCAAAAGTTGAAGGAAAATTTTAGAGGGATTAAAACAAAAAGTTGGTAAATTTAATGCTTTTATAATTTGAATAAAGTGTGCGAGAAAAGAGAGTGAAAATAAATTCCCCTACATTTTCCCCCCCTTTGTTTGTTTTGGTATGATGTTTGAGATTTAAATTTTGAAAATTGCTTTTCTGACATCAAGAACTTCATATTGACACATGTAAGTTACGAATTTACCCCTAAAGGCAGCTAACTACCGCTAGCATATCTGACAGCAGTTAACAGCCTCTGGCTTTGCTGCACTTAAGTGCAGTTCCAGTTATGATTTTACATGTTTCGGTCGAAAAATCAAAATAAATTGAAACTTATTCATAATTCTACGAAACTTTACGGACCCTCTATATATACTTTTTTTAGAGCTGTCCACAAAAAACCAGCTCAAAATTCAATTTCTCGATCGACGTTTTGATGTTTTGGTTTCTTGAGTTATTGACGCATTAATTTTTTTTTTAATCCATCTGTTGTCGAAAAATTCTAATTTTTTGCGGGAAATGTTTTTTTTATGTTATTAATATGTGTGCAAAAAATAATGAAAAAATTCAACTTTTATATAACTTTTCCGGACGCGCAGTTGGAAAAATATTGCGATTTTACACGTTTCAGTAAAAAATTCAAAATAAATTGAGAATTAGTCGAAATACTACGAAAATTCGCAGATCCACTATATGTATTTTTATAGAACTGAAGAATTAATGTTAAAAAAGCAATTCTCTTAAATTTTTGGGCTATGTTACTGGATAATGCCCATACAATTTGGGGTAGCCAAATAAAACCGAAGAATTAATGTAAGAATACCTTAAATTGCTCACATACTCCTAAGTTGCCCAAAATGTCACTATTGTATACGATCAGAAGTTGCGATGTGATTTTATTTGGAGATAGCATTTGATCCATTTGGGATTTAAAGTCGAATCCGTTCGGGAGATAACTTATGTTCCTATCAGGAGTTAAAGTTCAACGGACCTGGATAAAAATGTTGAGAATGACAAAATTGACAAAATGCCCTTTAATTTGTCGTAGACATATATTTGTGTTCAAAATGCTTCATAAGAAAATATCAAAATGCTCCGTAACAAAAAACTATATATGAAAACATCAATTTAAAATCATTCTAACAAAACAACAAATTGTGTTCATTAACAAAACATAATAATCATTTCGATAAACAACAAAATCGATAAATTATACGTGTTCAATGCTGAAACATTAAAATACCAATATACATCACATAAAAAAAAACAAAATATGAAAATAAAACCCTAACTACAGTAGAAACTCTTTAAATTAATACTCGGTAAATTAATAAACTCTCTAAAATAATAAATTTGTCCGGTCCCGACTTGGGCTAATGTAAAAAATTGAAAAACTCGATAAAATAATAAGATAATAAT
>Ga0228710_1000430_pt1 | contig 51805 bp, 29 predicted proteins | sample MedpolnodulmetaG_FD_177995 | JGI IMG/M metagenome (GOLD analysis project Ga0228710, IMG submission 177995) | Root nodule microbial communities from Medicago polymorpha collected in Santa Monica, California, United States - pink nodules | ecosystem: Host-associated > Plants > Roots > Nodule... | reverse complement strand
AGAAAATATGATTTCTATAGTGTCCAACAAAAGTGTAATTAAGGGTTGTTGGAAAATAGCCGATTTAGGTTGCTCTTCAGGACCAAATACACTAATGTCCATCTCTAATATCTTGAACATCATCAATAAAACTAGTTTGAAGTTAAACAATGGGATATCACCTATTTTCAAATTTATCTCAATGATCTATTTGAAAATGATTTCAATATCATCTTCAAGTTACTTCCTGATTTCTACCAACGAAAAAAAAGGAGAGAATGTTGGAGAATGCTTCATAAGTGCAACACCAGGAAATTTTTATGGAAGGCTCTTTCCAAGTAATTACATCAACTTTTTTCATTCCTCATATAGTCTTCATTGGCTTTCTCAGGTTAGTCTCCCCAAACTCAATTTCAACTTGTAAATCATATTTCTATATGCTAAGAAATATGACACCCATGAAAACAAGAGATAAAAGATTAAAAACTTATTGTATTAATGATTGTAGAAATGACATACAAATGAAAATAGTATTAATGGCCTCTTTGCGTTGCTGGTGCTATTTCGAATGATATGCAATAGGTCTCTTTGCATGTACACATAATTTTATCTATAAGACAAATGTACAAACAATTTAACAATATTAAAGTTAATTCCTTTATGACATTTAGGCCCCGAAAGATTTGACCAAGAATGGAGAACCACTAAACAAGGGAAATATTTACATATCAAGAACAAGTCCTCCATCAGTTTATGAAGCATATTTTAAGCAATTTGAAAGAGATTTCAAGTATTTTCTGAAGTCACGATTTGAGGAATTAACATCGGATGGGATGATGGCACTAACATTTATTGGCAGAGAAACAACTATTACTTCTGCTCAAGGGGTAATTGGCATGGTGCTCAACGAGATGGTCCAAGAGGAACACACTTTAGGTACTTCCTTTTACATGATAGAAACTAAAAAAAACAATTTTGTACATTAAAGCTCCCGCATAAGGACCTGAGAAGGTGTTCCACTATTTGGTATATTGTCTGGTGTATTGTACGCAGTCTTACCTTGTTTTTATACAAGAAGTTGTTTCTAAGATTTGAATCAAAGACATTTCAGTCAAGTGACAACAACCTGACCGTTCCATAAAACCTTCCCTTTCTTTTACATGATAGAAACTAAAACTAAATAAATCATAGTCTTGATTATTTATTTATTTAAGTTATATAGTATTGTATAATGACTATAACAACTTATCTTAACTTTTAAAGCAATAATTATCCTTTTTAAGTTTAATATTTGCTTTTTTTTGTTACAAGTTTAATATTTTCTTTTGATAATTACTATAATAACTTTTTTTTAGGGAAAAATTACTATAATAACTTATGTCACCATATTCCCAATTTTTTGTTATTAATAATTTTTTAGAGTCATGGCATATTATTGAGTTAGTTATAGGTGTCAAACTAGTTGGAATGTCATAATTCTTGCCCCATGCTTTGCACTCTATTTGGCTTTTGTATTAAGATTCCTTATAAATTGTAGGGTTTGGTTGAAGAGGAGAAATTGGACTTGTTTGATTTTCCTGCATACCATCCTACTGTAAAGGAAGTAAGTCAACTGATTGAGGCAGAAGGTTCTTTTACCCTTCAAACAATTAAGACTTAAAATGGGTTGGGATGCAAACCTTGAGAAAGATAATGTTGATTATGTTGTAGATAGCAAAATGAGAGGGGAATTCATAGCCAAGTATCACAGAGCTGTTTATGAACCTCTTTTAATAGCCGGGTTTGGAGAAAACATAATGGATGAATTGTTCTCAAGGTTTGCAAAGCTGATAGCTGAACTCATTGAGATAGAGACATTGGAGTTTACTAATATTGTATTGTTCATGACCAAGAATTCATGAAGATGGTAAGGTGAAGGTTGTACTTTATCCAAGAAGAATATCATTAATCATTAATATGAATAAAATTAGAATAAGATGGTAAAATAAGGCTGCCATAGTTCGATGTTTGTCCTTCTGATTCTCCTATTGTCTTATTACATGGTTTGATTATTTTCTCTATCTTATTTTGTAATATTTGGCTTCTGTTATGTTGTACTAATAGACATTTCTTTGACTACTACTCTTACCCTGTGTTTTTCAGCATTCAGTGGAACAGATGTATAAATTACAACATAGTATCTCATTTGATTTAATCATAAAATTTATTGATCCAATGGTGGAAACTAACTTGTGTCAGAAGCAAGACTTGTCTACTTTGTGCTTCGAGAAATATAAGCAGTATAACATAAAGTAACATAACAGAATTCAACTATAAGTACGTATGGCTGAAACATGCAGTTACTATTCTATTTCCAAAGATAGGCAAGGCACGACCATTCCAAAATTTGAGTGCTTGCACTAATTCTGAAGTTACAATGATGCCCCTATACGCGAGTAATTTTATGATGTTTTTTTTACAAAATCACAATTCAAGGTTTAAAAGAAAATCTAACAATGAAGAATGTGAACAGAAAAGTGAAAATGGAGATTAAAAATTGGAGAGAAAGAGGTGCAGAAGTGATGAGAGTGAAAAGGTGAGAAAGAAAGGGAAAGTATTTTGGGTGAGGAAAATTGTTGTCACAAAATGGTTGTACATCATTATTAATGAGCATAAACAAGTTTCTTCAGCATGTTGAAGTTTGATTATGCCACTTTGCATCACATGTGTTGTGTTCAAGATAATGCAACTGCCTCAAAGTCAGAACTTCATCAGGGGAAAAAATGTTGATAGTCTTGTGTCTAAAACACAGGTTAGTTGACATTTGTTATGGACATGGATACCAGAAATCCAAAACTATTATCCAAGTATCCGGATTGATACATCTTGTGTCTTATTATGGTGATTTATCAATAAAATAAATCTTACTTTTAAAGAAATGAGAACTAGGTGAATTTACATGTTGTGACCTAGTTCAGTATCTCAGACAATAGACATATATTTATTTAAATTTGTATTATGCCTCTTGTCTCGGTTCACTGGCATCAAGGCTTAAACTACATCTGTTTTACCTCATCAAATCTAGTAAAAATAAATAACAAACCATCAAATTAGTTGGATGAAAATGCACACAACATAGCATTCAGTGGAACAGATGTATCAGGCTTCCAAATTTATAATATGGATCTAGACAGAAATAACAGGATGTGATGATGTGACAACAAGAAAATGTGATCTATAGCAATTTCATTTCTCAAACAAGCACCCAATTGCTCGGAAGAATCCATGTTTTGTCAAGGAGAAACAATTTCCACACCAAGAATCTATATTCTAAAATCTTAGATCATGCTCTACAGGTCAGTTAAACAATCTAGTACCCTAACACTAGGTGCATAGTGCCATATATCCCTCAAAAAAGACATTTCATGTCATGAGACTCATGACAGTGGATAAAAAATGAGATATTGAACACATGGCCTCACATGGAACAGAGGCAGAATAATTGCATGTCTCCGTTCCATGTGATGCTAGCTTATACCATCAGAAATACAAAAAACAAGTAGGCTGGTCAACGTTGCACATCTACTGGAACGTTAAAACAAACACCGACATAACATTAAATTTGTCTCTCTATCAATATCATGTAAAGCATATACATACTCAAATAATTCAAACTCGTTATCTTTTGAGACCCTTTACTACTTATGATATTCGGTACAACATAAAGTTGAGAGTTGAGACATTGACATGCCATCACATTAATAATCGAATTCAAGTAACTTACAAGCTAAGACTCCAAAACAACATTAGACCAAAGGGAAAACAGTGGCAGAAAGGATATTAACATCAATATATCACTAAGAATATATTTGTTTTGGAAAAGTTAAAACTACAATAGACAAACTTTTACCCAAATCTGTGTACCAATTTAACATCTCCAACTTAACTTGAGAATCAATCAAAGAAAGAATAGGCTGAATTGTCTACATTGTACACTAATCAACTGGAAAATAGAGGACAAAGCATAAACATTGAACATAGCTATAAACTTAGTCCCAGCAGTCGTCTACAACTCTAGGCACCTCCATGTTCAACAACTGAAGGAAAAATATCTATAAGCTATAATGAAAAATTATATGGTGTGAACGAGTGCTGGGTCGTAGGAACGTCCGATCCTACGTGCCACAGCCTTGCCGCCGTGCTCCGCTCCTAGTCTGGTTCGTTTTTGCTCACTTTGTGGTCAGGAATGAGTTCCCCGAGCAGGAACATATTAAAAATACGAGCTGAGCTTGAAAAAGGGATTTGGGATTAACAAACCGGGTCGGGTCAAGATTAAAACCCGGTTTCATATGTATAATATGTATGACCCGTTTTTTCATCCATTCTTTTCCCCCTTTTGTTTTCTCACTAAACGGCAGAAACCCTAAAATTTTCCAGCAAACGCGTTCTTCTCTTCTCCATTCTCTTTCATTTTCCAGAAACCCATCTTCATTTTCTTTCGTTTTCCATTCTCTTTCGTTTTCTTTTCATTTTCTCCTCCATAACTCCTTTTCCAGAAACCCTAACCTTTCTACATAAACTTTTTAATGGCTTCAACTAGTACTTATGACTTATGACTTATTTTGAGTACTTTGATGATTATGACTTATTAATTAAGTTTAATTTACTTATGATTTCTCTGTTGTTATTTTTTTGTCTATTATATTTATAACTGTTGTGTGTGGGTGTACGGGAAATTACAATTTTGCCCTTGAGTGGGTTTTTACGAACCGTGCTACGTTCCCTGACTTTACGTCCCTTCACCAGCCGATCAAACCTACGTAGAAACTCGTTCCTGACTACATTGGTAATGAGTACATAATCAAATTTTTTATATATATTTTTCGACCCTTCACTAGCTGTCGTACCGAATACTACATAAAACTTACAAGAGATTGTCATGCTATCAAATAAATAACTTGGAGTGTGTATAAAAAGACCGCAAGCTAGGACTCCAAAACAACCTCAGACCAAATTGAAAACAATGGCAGAAAGGACTTTAACCTGAATAAATCACTAATGTATTTGGTCCAGCATTTCGAATTCCAAACCATAGCTTTGGGATGTTTGAAATGCAAAACTAAACATGTACTGATTTCATGCCCTCATCGACTTGAAAGTCGATGAAAGAATTGCCAGAGTTATTCATCTGAAAATGTAGTCAAAGAACACAGCCCATGAACTTTGATTATGTTCATTTACTGCCAACATTATATGTGTTGTTTATCGATATTTGTTGTCTATGAAGTAGTCATATACCAAGCCGGCCCAACCTAGATTCTAGAGCATGAGCTTTTCAAACACTACTGGATTGTTCTTTTTTATCTTCACCCACATCACACATCATATATTTTCTTCCAACAAAAGCAGAAATAGATTGGACACAATCACACATTTACACTATTGTGAGTCTTAACTCTCCGGTCTTTATACAGTAGTAAACATTTTAACTACGTGTTTGAATGTGGGATAATCCCAACTACAGGGAATCCCAAGTCCCACAAATACATTAAATCTTAACTCTAATGGCAAGATTAGTAAGACACTGGAAATAATCTAGCCATTTCAGAAATGCACAGTTGATGAATTCAAAAGCATCAATGCAAAACTGGTAAGCCATAATACACAAATGCAAAACAAATAATCCAGCAAAAGAACTATCCAATCCAAGTCCATCGAGAAAAAGAGAAGAGCAACACAATATAACTGGTGAAACTATATCAAGTACAGTCAAGCTAATCGGCTCCATAGCAATCAATCAAATGCTCTAGTAAAATTCAACAGCAGTAACCAACCAAAATGTTAAAGTAACAAGCAACTAGACTGTGATCTCATTGATTAATTATCATGAAATAAGCATTTGATGTATATTCACAAAGTCCCTACATTTCTTAATGATGATAACAATTAAAAACAAACTGAAGTAACTCTGTCCACAGTCAAAGATCATAACCTAATACAAAAATAGGCACCAAATAAAACTCAAAATAACAAAAAGAACCTCCTACTCAAGCCTGTGTACCAGCCAAAGCTTTCATCTGAATATGATTAGAATCCGTGGGCGACGAAGAACCAGCAGTAGGCAAAGCCTCATAAGATCCCACTCTTCTAACACCACCAACCGCGGACGCAACAACAGCATAAACAACCAACACAACAATCATAACCAACATAACATAAACCACAAAAGCAAGATCAAGAATAGCAAGCGCTCTAAATTTGGACTCATCAAGATCACATTTGGTCGAACCTTCAACACCATTCACAACATCAAGAAGTCTATGACACCCCTCAGGAATAAAAGGCTCTGCATAGAGGGTTAAGCCAGTCTGGAGAGCCCATAATCCCCGCAGAAAAAGGGACCCAGCGAGTCCCACGTCGGCGGGGAAAAGACGAGGAAAGAGTGTAAGAAGCAAACACATGAATGATGCTAGAGCAGAGAGATTGGATGAAACGGAGTCACATTTGGCTTCAAGGGAGGAGGTTTGAAGAGAAGAGAGATTGGTTTGGAGGGAGGAGTGGAGAAGGAAGAGAAGAGAGAGGAGAGAGAAGGAGAATTCATGAGGGAGACGGAGGGGGAGGAGGAGAGAGAGGGAGAGGAGGAGGAAGAGGAAGAGGAGAGAGGCGGATTGGAGAGAAGTGAGACGGTGGACAGGGGTGGAGCCTTTGATTAAGGGATCGGAGTAGGTGGCGAGGATGAGGTGGTGGAGGATGGCGATGGAGAGGGAGAAGATGATGAAGTAGAGTTGAATAGGGCGGAGACGAGGGTGGGAGGTGGTGGGGAGTGGGTGGTAGGGTTTGGATGTGTAGTTGTGTGGGGATTTGAGATAGTTTAGGGTTGTGAAGATTAGGTGGTAAAGACCTAATAGAATGAGTGATGAAGATGTTAGTGCTTGGTATAATAAGCTACCCATTTTCTGATTTTGATTTATGAAATGGGAGAGAACAAGGGAAAGGGATGGGTCATTCTTTTCGATCCTGATAGCTGATTCGTGTGATTCCGATCTTGATTTCTTTCTGTCTCAATCTCTTCTCGTTTTAGGTTTTTGACAAAAACTAGTGAAGACAATATTTACGAATCTCGGTGTTTCTTAGGAAAAATATTTATCTATTCTTAAATACGGTATGTACATAAATAGCGGTATAACTAAATATAAAAAAAATTGAGGGAAAAATTATTATTATTTTTATTAGTTTTTTAAAAAAAAACAATTAAATTTAGTCTCTCTTCCTTTTTCTTTCTCTATTCGTTTTGATCGATAAGGAAGAATAAGAAGTTGGTCTCAAAAGTTATCACAAAATAATTGTACTCAAATCATTATTTTTTTTAGGGAAATGCTAACCAATGCCCCCGGGGCACTGGTTAAAGATATGAAAAAGGAAATTATATAGTAGTTAATGCATTGAAATTGTATAATTAATTTATAATAAAGTCAAAAACAGTTTTCTTTTATGGTAATAATTCCCTTTTATGGTATGCTTAATCAGTGCCCCGGGGGCACCGGATAGCAGGACCCTTTTTTTTATTACAAAATGAGAGCATGGTAAATCAGAGTTCAATTATTACAATAAGTATAATCGTCCTTTTGGTGGAAGCTCATTAATCATTCGAGTTTAATCACTTGATTGTAATAACAAATTAGTTGAAACTAATTCATTATTTACCTAATTCATTACTTTATTACCATATTTAGTCACTTTAAAGAAGTGATTGGTAAAAGATAAATAATGGTTTGCAATGGCTTTTTGTGCTTGTCTAAAGCACAATATCATCTCATTCAAATTATATACGTAGGTATGACTCATTCAATACTTCAATCATTGTTTTGACTTAAACGTTTAAGTGTTTGTAGATACACTACTAATTAGCATAATCTTTATTATGGATTTTGGTCAAACATTACCATTCAGAGCATTTTTCCAACGATCTAAAGACAAATACCTTGAAGATCACTTAGATCATAACCTTCTATCAAAAGGTGGGATGATGAGTGTTTACATTGAAATAAAAGAAGCGAGGAGATTTAAAGAAGATTTGAGAATATTATAGAGAAAAATATGAGGCAATCCAATCCCAATAATCTCATGACAGTGTATAATAATATTGTTTTGTTTTGAAAGATGTAGTGTACATAACATTGTAACTTCTTTTTCTTCTGAAAGACGTATAACCTTGTAAGTTGTATCTATACTTGAGCTTGATCATATTATATTTTTTGACAAATATATAATTACATTATCTTATATCAGAGTATTTCATTATCTTAAGAAGTGGATTTTTCGTCCTGCTCAACTTAGACACTTGCTGTTGGCTGATGCTCTAGGCGTTACTCACATAAGGCCTTCGTTCTGTTTGTTTATCCTGTTTTCTAGTTGCTTGTTTTTCAATTCATTCGATCAAAAAATATAGCATGTCATTATACATATCTTAATAAACTTTTTTAAATATTAACAAAACAAGACTACATTTTTAGTTTTTTTCCTATTAAATTGGAAGTGGCTTGAGCATGGATGTTAAATACACACAAGCAGTTTGCTGTTAAGAATTTGATAATTTATTGTACATGGTTTGCATTGCAATATGTTTCAATAACAACTACAAATTTTACAAATATATACTAAAATACAGTACAGAACAACTTTCCCTAAAATTGCTTTACATAAAGTCACTTCTTCCAACTTCCACCCGCTAATGCTCACTTAAGACATCAAACTGCTGGCTGCTGGATGTGGAGAGCCACAATACACTCTTTTGGTCCAAACACTCTTCACACCACAATACACTTACACACCAACAGAATATGAGAAGATTCGTCAATTTAAATCAATCTTGAAAATGTAATAACAATGGAGTTAAAAAATGTGTCCAACTTATACGACATTCCAAACTAAATAAGTAGTACAATGAGGAAGATGACCAGCACGGCCACAAAAATCAGAAGCACCCACCAACACTGCAATGTAGAAAAGTTCAATTTCAGTTATACATTGCTAGTGTTTATAATATTACTACAGAAAAAAATAGTGTCATTTGTATGATAATAGAGAAAACAATCAGATTCTGGAAATAACTTGCAATATCAAGCATGAAATTGACAGAATTATATTCCAATCTTTATGACTCACCCATTTATTTTTGGATTTCACACTTTTGTTAGCTTTGGCTAGCTGGGCCTTAGCTTGAACTGTTGCACCAGCAGAAGTATCTATATTTGATTGAATGTCATCTGCCAGAATGACGAAAACGATATAAACAAAAGGAATAGCTAAATTTTGTAGCAAAAAGAAGCAAGCTATATATGTTTCTATTCTGTACAATGATAATTTTACTACCAATAACAATCCCCTGATCATGAACCAAAACAGCAAGGTCCTTGAATATTTCATTTGCTTCTCCAATTTGCTCTTCTATCTCTCTAAGACCTTGATCTCTTTCTTCAATCATGGCCTCATTGAAGGATATTTCATTATCCAATAGATGTAACTCTTGCCTGCAGTTTATTTCACAGATCAAACAAATCCAAACCATACAAAAACATTCCACAAATCTTTCTAAAATCAAGAGTTAACTAAGACCTAAGTCAATAATAAGCTATGCATCTCAGCATTACAAAGATACAAGTTGTTTACAAATTTACAATAATAATAAGATGAAGATTGAATAGAATTCAATTGGTCAGTGAAAATAACTGAAATGTTGCAGACTAACCTCATCTGCCCTCTGATCAAAGGTTGGCTTTCGGGGTCTATCTCAATTGATTGTTCACCAGGGCCAGAGCTGTTTACAAACACACAAATGATAGAGGAGCGCTCAATACTTGTTAATGAAGATAAATAAGGTAATCTGAAGCAAATACGGATGACAAAAGTACGTATAATTTGATGTTTTTAATCCTTGTAAAATCACACTCATCAATATTAGTCTGTATATATTGAGTCTCAGCCATAGTCTCTACTGGCAATTAAAACACAACTTTTATCCGATACAAAAATAAAAAATTAATAATAATTTTATATGAATCAAAGTTGAACAGTATTTTTATCAGATACAATTTTCGCAATGTATTTTACTGCTTGCAAAGAATGAATGACCTTGTTGGTAAATTAGAAGCGGGAGCAGCAGGAGTATAAGTTGATTCACGCTCAGAAGCAAGCTGTTGAACTTTCTGAAATTCTTGCAATGTGGTTTGGAAATCTCTTGCCAACTTAGCATCTTCAATTTTCTTATTTGCCTGCTTAAACAAAACAAACCAAATTCAAGTTTAGCGAGCAATCTTAATTTTCAATCATGAAAAGGAAACAACAAATTGGACTACAAAACACAAACACATAGCTAAAACCCAAAGCTCAATTGCAAGAGCAGAAAAACAACACAAAAGGTATCATCAATTGATTATGGTGCATAACTTGTTATAATTCACTAGTTTCCTATGTTTTTGAATTTTCCAAATACAAACTAGGGCCAAATTCTTTTCTTATATTTTATAGGTAATGATATGATCAATTTGTATGTAATCAAAATTCAAAGTTATTCGTGTAACATAAAAAAGAGCTATGCAACAACGGCACCTCTAATCGAAGGCATGTGTTGGATGTCTGACATGTGTCAATATCTGACATCGACACACGTAATTACATTCAATTAATTCATTTTCTTAAATTACTACGGGTGTCAACATACAAGTGTCAGTGTTGTGTCTGATGTCCGTGTCTGTGTCGGTGCTTCATAGAAAAAAACAAATTAATGAAATAAACCAATGAAACACAAACACTTACCGGATTAGGTGTTGGACACGTGTCTGACACCAGCACGACGCCGATAAATATGATTATATTAAATTATGTCATTTTCTTAGGTTATCATTGATGTACGTGTTTGTGTCGTGTCTGTGTCTTTATGGTGCTTCATAAAAGTAAACAAATATGCAAAAATTAATAATAAGTGAAGCATAGCATAGCATACATTGGCATTAGAATCACGATTAGATTCAGACAAAGATTTAAGCTTAGCAGAAGTATCCTTCACAAGCTGCGATATCCTCTGTCTTGTATTATGCCTACCAAACCAAACACAGCAACAAAAACAAAATCAAACAAACCACATTAATAAAAAAATAAGAAAAAAAAACAAAATTAAGAAACGTAAGTTTACAGTTTCTGACGATGTTCTGGAGTATCTTTAACAGTTCCAACGGAATCAACGAGTCGTCGGAAAGTACCAACGGCAGTATTGATCTGAAAAATTCCGGCAGCGACGGCTTGCGACGGTGATTGAGTTCTGCGAGAAGGAGGGTTGGAGCCATGTTGAATATCTTGAAAACTCATGGTTGAAGTGAAGTGATCGTGTGAATGAATGAAGTTGAAGAAGTATATGAAATGAAAAGTGAATTATTATTTGAGCGAATTGGGTAGTGGCACCTTAACTCCAAGGTGACGACTCAACACTCTATACAGTCCCCACATCCACCTGTATTTGCAAAGTAATAAACTATGAATTATTTCAAAAGTTTGATTCAGAGAAAACATTTTTTATTTTAAATTACTATTTAATTTTTTTTTTTTGGTCAATTATATTTCGTATATTTGAAAATGTTAAGTGTGTATTTTGACTCAAATTAATGCTTTTTTTTAATATATCATTAATTGCATTAAAATTTATAAAATTCTTTTTTTTTTGTTAAAGACATACTCCTTTCGTCCCATTTTTATAGGAATTTCTGACTTTTTAATATGATTAGTGAATTTGATGTGTTTATTTTATATGGTGATATTCTGCAGTTAAACGTGTTTGGACGAGAGTAATACTATGATGGGTGCCCTCCTAAGAAGTCCTTGTGTTACACCTCTCCCAATTTTTTTTTCCTTTTCCTTCAATTTTTTTTTTTGTATGGTGATCTTCCTAAAATATTTTTTGTGTATATATGTCTAATTTTAACTTTATTTTTCAAGATGAATTAGTAAGTAATAAGGAGTATGTTAATGAAAAAATAATAAATTCATCTTGGAAATTGTATAGATATATAAGGACAAAAAAAAACTTCAAAAGTGGTTTATAATTATGGACAGAAAGGTTAAAAAAAGATAGAGTTAAGAAAAAAATTACTTAAGTGAATAAAAAGTTTAATTGTGAGTTTTCATCATTTTTCTACAGACAAAAAAAAATATTACTACAATTTAGTAGCTAAAATATCAATATAAATTTTTAATCTGATTTTATTTATGAAGAGCGCTTGGTTGAGCTCCAAACGTAACTGGTTGTCTTTTTCTTTCTTTTTTATGCTAAGAGAAGGGGGTTGTTGTCATTTATTTTGTCTTTTTTGAGTAAATAAAAGTTTTGAAAGAGGTTGTGCTTATTTTTCAGTTATTTTTTGTAATGCCGTAAGAGAGGGAATGATGTTCTTTCCTTTGTGCTGTGTAAGTATTTATGTTCTTATGTTGGTCCTCCTCCTACTGCTTGTCACGTGTTCCTCGCGGCAGTGTTCTGGATGGAATGGGAATGGGAATGGGAATGTGACGTACTAGCAATTAGACATTTTATTTAGTTAGAGCGACATTTATTTAGACGCTGGTACATACGGATTGCCCTCTCAAATTTAGATTGGTATTTTTTTCAAATAATTTAATGGTTAAAATTTTAAGTGGAAAATTTGAAGTTTAAATTTAAATTCAAATTTTAATCGAAATATTTGATCAGTGCAATAAAGCTTGACTCCGATTAGAGCTAGTTTTGAGTATGGATTTGCTCTACTTATATATTCTCTATTCACAACCTCCCAACCAAATGACAATTTGTGCTAATTTTATTATTTTAACAATACTTAAACATTATTATTATGTATGACGAACCTAAATAAAATTATGAAATTCTGGAACCTTTCAAATTTTAAAACCTTATGTTATGAACCTTGTTGCGCGCTTTTAGGGCCGACAAGATCAACATACTATACAATATTATGTTGTATTGTAATGCCATGTCTTGTATTTTTTTATCTTCTTTTTTACGGGTAAGAATGGAACACTACACAAATTTTGTGTCAGTGGTTGATTTTTTTTTTTGAAGGAATGTAAGTGGTTGATGAATAGTGTATATGTATTGTAAATTATGAGGTATTGAATTCAACTAGGTATTCCAAAATTTAGAATACTCACACGCTGTCTACTAATCAGCTACACGGTGGTTCTGTTTTCTTATTTTTAAGCATAATATTAGTTTTAAATTTAATTTGTGCATACTACATAACATTCATGGTTAACGTGAGATCACGTTTAACAAAAAAATAAAAAATAGTTCAAACATATTATTATTCAATTAGAATTATACGTGGAAGCGACCTATCTGCACAATTTAATTTGATCTGCACAGCAGACAACAACTATTTCACTGATTCAATCAGCATAGTCCCTCCTCCAGTATGATTAAACTTTTAAATATTTCATTTCTCATTCAAATATTTGAGAGTTTATGATAATTTGAGATATGAAACAGTTTTAAAAAATTAGTTTAGATTTTTAAAGTTTTGGATGAAATTTATATTTTGGTGGTGAGTTTTGAGCATAATACAGTGCCAAACAACTTAATCAATTCAACTTATGAAGTTTTGAATAAATGTTGAAACTTTGATAGTTTTATGTAAAAAAGCAATAGAAATATATTTAATTATAACAATGATATTTTTTTTTATTGGAACAATGAAACAAATTAAAAAAATGCTAAAAATAACTATTATTAAAATCACAAATTAATTATATTAGAATTTTTTTTTAAAAAGTCAAACAAGTCCATCGAAATTGACATAATCGAACCAAAGACATTGAGAAGAGCACACTCCAAAGTCTTAAGCCAACACCACCAGACCAACTCGAGTGGATTCATTTAGAGTAAATACAAGCGCTCTTTGAACCTTAAGCTTCGTGCTTTGGACTGAGGCATCATTTCATCGCCCTAAATTTCTTTCATAAAAAAAAATGTTTTTAATAATGTATATTTAAAAAAGAATGCTTAAATATGCATCTTTTGTCATTTTCGGTTACTAAATACAAATTTCATTTATCTGAGATATCCTTGGATTAACTTGGTATTTCACAAGCTAAAAGAATGTATTGATATGTTCACGTTAGTTTAGTAGATAATTTTTGTTGTCATTTGATTTTATATTAATTTTTGTTGTCATTTGATTTTATATAGAGGTCGAATCAATTTATTTGCAGGAAGTAATGTAATGTAGAAGAGAAAGATTCTAAAACAATGATTTCTGCGAGAAAAAGAAATACCATTTGAAATGTATATCAGAATTTGCATAGGACTGATAAAAACATCAAGCATGTGGGGTTCAACATAACATGCATTTAGAGTTGCAACACCTTAATCATTATTTCATAGGGTTGTAGTCACCAAGCTTGAAATGCTCCCTCGAATGATTTTCAATAACCATAATCATCGTATAAGAAATACAAGGTATATATGGGAGGCAACAGAAATAAACTTGCAACAATCAAACCTCTTGGCTCTGTGGTTGAAAGGCCAACCCTGTGATACTCCGGGGTTGATCTAGCGCTCCCACGACATTTTCAATAAAATGTTTGGCCAGCAACAGCCACGCATCGCAATGGTAATTATTCTTCAGCTGGAAATTTTGGGATATGCTAAATTTTGAATAAAAAATGAAGTCACGGTAGCAAGAACTATAACCAATAGGACATTTCGTAATAATAATACAACAAAATTGCACCATTCATCAATATATTAACTAGACTGTGACTCCAAATCTTTACATTGAATTTCTCTAGATCAGGTAACTAATGAAACCTTAAGACAACAAAAATGAGGAAAAGAATGTGTGTGATCATATACAAAAGATGAATTACAGTCATTTTGGTTATAAGTTTTACTAGATGAGAACTTTAGGTCATTGTATGTAGCTCTTGAAAGTGAAGTTGTTTTAAGAGTGCAAAATTGAAGCTAATCAGGTCAATAACCATTCACCTTCTTGTATTTTCATGCGTATGCCCTTGTATAGTGCATGCAAACCAGAAGCACAATTTGAACAACACCAAGTTGCTTGCAGCTTGTAACTAACCATATTGTGGCTCTGTGCTCTGATTTTATATCATGATAAAAAGAAGCTCACTGTCACTAGTGTTGACTGATTGTCTCAATTTGTTCTGATGCCCTGCACTGCAAAGACGATCATGCAATACAAATCTTGTTTTGTGTCAACCGTGGTTAGTTTGCAGCCTTTCAACATAGTAAATCCGCCTAATATTTATAATTGTGATGTAGGCGGTGAATCAAGTTTCCAACTTACAAGTTGGTTGAATCAAACAGGCAAAGAACCTAGCTAGTACTTTATGAGGGCTGCTAGTGAAGCATGAAGTTCAGCCATGCAGTTAAATATCCAATTAAGAAGCTGTTCTTTTGGTAGCTCTAATAGAAGTTCAGCCTGCACCAGAAAAATCATTATGAAAAATGTTAGACCCATGACTAACAATACTAGGCTCGTGGATTTGGATCGTGTGCAATCACAACCTCGTGAGTGCATGCAGTTAGCCACATCTCGACCGTTCGATCAAGATCAGAGAGTCCAAATATCAAGCTCGGAATTTTAGGTTTAAATAAAAATAAAAATTTGCATTGAAATCTAGACTGCCAGATCTCGATCAAATGGTTTATATGTGGTTGACTGTGCGCAGTCACACTGCACACAATCCATAACAAGATGGATTTTCATAGATTATAAGCAATAAATGACCATATTAACTATATATACTTGTCCGTCCTTTGGCCGGATACCGAGTTTTCAACCAAAAAAAAAAAAACTATATATACCAATCAATATTTTGTGTAGTAATGTCTTTGAAGATGAAAGAACAATATTTTGTGTCTGAACAGAATAGATAGACAAAATACAAGTGATAAACGATGATCACTGACTAAAGAAATTGAAAAACGAAAGGAGAAAGTTACCTTAATTTGGTCACCCTCAAGAACCAATGAATCTTTATATATATCCGATGTCATCGACTCTGTCATCATCTTGAAAACCTTTTTATTCATGTTTGTTTTCATAAACACCGTCTTCCCTGAAGAGTAAATTCTGGTTACCCCTATATCAGCTGCCATTCTCCTCAAGTAAAGCTTCTTTAAGATAAGCTCCATGGGGCGAGGTTCTTTGCCATATTGGCGGCGGAAGTTCTCTGTAAATTGCATTAAACTCCAGATGTCTTCCCCAGCAACTCGCTCAGCTTCCTTTATTATTTCCATAGGGTTCTCGAGATGATTTATGTATTCAGAAGAGAGGTGAGGATTGATGTTTAAGTCAACCTAAATAATAAAGAAGTATACAATGCATCAGCTGCAACATCTCTAGTATTTCATAATTATGTTCTATAATTCTGAGTTGGTCCATATCCGGTAGATTGTTTAGTTGAATCAAATGTATACCTATTCATTCAACTAATAGAGTAATAATTAATCCAAAGTTTTGTTCAGTTACAATTTACGAATCCTAACACCACAAATAATAAGTTCTACAAAGCAAGATTCACTCTTATAGAGGATTAGATGTAATATCTGAGAATATGGATCATCAGAAACCCTTAACATTTGTCTATATAAGTCTGGCTTGCAGAGAACAGATGCTAAAAATAACAAAATCATTTCACTTACAAACTCAATGAGACCAATAATAATCGAGTAATTAATTTTAGGTGCAACATCATTGTATTATTAAAACTTAGAAGAATTATATGATGTATGCCCGATGCTAATTTCCCACAAAAAAAAGTAGGCTATATTGTGAACTAGCGAACACCATATTTTCTGGATTTTCAAATAAAATATTTAGCTGGAATATGATTTCAGTACTACTTCTGTTTCACCTCAACCAAGAGAAAACAATGTCAGATTTTACTTCTGGGGATCATTTTTTAGTTGGCATTCAGATACACATGTATTAACTAAGTATGCTTGTTTCTTTAATCCACTGAGGTACATTTTTCTCAAACATGCATACCTGCACCGAGTGATAAGGAACTGAAACAACACGGTGATCTTCAACCTGAAAGTCAAAAAGAATAGGATGAACTCTGTTAGAATGTAAACCGCCATAAGTATTGTAGTTCAATTTTATATTATATGCTCTATATTCATCATTCTTCTTCTAACTATTAGGTATTAGTATTAGGATATGTACCATATAGGAACTATCTTTTTTATACGGTGGATTTGCGAACTTGATGTTTTTATGAATATGATATGCTAAGATTATTTGAATTTATTGAACGTTGTACTTTAGCATGGCATCATTTTCCATTAAGCTTTGAAAGAAAAGTTAATGTGTTATCATATTTCCCTTCTTGCCATGGTGATTATCAAGCCTTTACTGAGACTTTGAAACTTACTTTTTTTTTCTTATTTTTCTATTCGGATTCCAAAGACGGCAAAATAACAAGCTGCTAGCTGTTTCATATGGTTTTAGCACCATCCTTGTTTTTTGGTAAACTTCTTTCAATTCGGTCGCACTTGATATTATTTTGAAGCTTGTAGATTCTGAAGGGAGACTAGTGTCGAATTTATTTTGATTTACGGAAATAGTAGCAATGTGTAATTATATTTATCAGCTTTCCTGGAATAGATTAGACAATCAGTAGCTCAGTAGTAGAGCGGTCGGCTGTTAACCAATTGATTTATTCCCCTTAATTCGTAATTATTAGCTGTAAATGTGTACCATTATATATTATATATTCAGTGAAATGCAACAAAGAAAGGCATCAAGCCAAAATTCCTGACATGGTATCATAGCAAACAAAAACTCACTAAAACACACTTCCGTACTCAATTTCACTCGTTATCAATCCCAAAACCAAAACGAAGATTATCAAAAACTAACTAAAAAACAAAAATGCTAAGGGAGGAAATTTACACTTTTCAACCAACAGTTCATGTAAAATAAACAAAAGAATACTTCTATTTTAACTAGAACTGGTGACACATAGGAAGAAACATATCAGAAATCAAAGTTTACCTTGGATAAACTCTCAAAGAGCATCTCAAAGAAAAGATCAATGCCAACGTTTCCAACATCTCCTGTTTGTTGCTCGCCGAAAATAGTACCAAAACCTCTTATACCCATGTCTCTCTCGGCTAGTTGGAAGCCTTGACCAAGTTCATGACATTCTTCAAGAGCTGCAAGCCTTTCCTATAGGAAATCACTAAGGAAAATGTTAGTTTTAGGCATAATTTCTCAACAGTCCTCAATATTTCAAATGAAAAGAATAAATTGAAGTTTAGAAATAATACGTGAGTAGTATGGAATACACTGTTGTTTAACGTTCATTTATCATATCTGATTAATTAAGAAATACTTCATGCTTCAGAAATAAAAGGTAAAGATTGATCAGAAAAATACCAATGCTTGATCAGTTAGCAGACTCTTGTCAGGATAAAATAAGTATGCATAAGCTTCCTTGTCTGCCCGCCCAACCCTTCCTCGCAACTACCAGTATTGAAAAAAGAAAAAATTGTCAATATTAGTGAAGCATAAATAAATTATCTAGTCTACCTTCCTTTGTTCCAACAAAAATCCGACAAAGTTTAACAAATGCATATAGGTACTTTTCTCTTTTGATTTAGATAACAAATTTGGAAATATTCATTCATTGCAAAGAGCTACAACATATTGTCAAGCATCAACTATCATAATTTCAAAATACTTAAATTATTAGGTGAAGGCAGAAGATGGTTTTATATCTTTAGCAAGCCTCTTCAATCTCATACAAAAGGTATAATTTAAGCGCGTTAAAAAAGCATAGACCCGTTCTACCTTGTGCAAAGTTCTACTTTTTATATAGATGGGTAGAGTGGCAAGGGTCAAACTTTGAAGCACTTGGTCAGAATCTCTCTCGTACCATGCCAAGGACAAACTCTCCCAAGAAGTTAAGCTGTTAGGTTAAGGCTTAGCTGCTCAAGAATGGTTTTGCATCTCTAACAATATTGTGTATGTTAAGGATGACAAGGTTCTTCCACATATGAGACCTATTTATTATTCTTAGGGCTCTCACATTATACTTAAGTTGGAAAACACACGGAGGTGGTAGAATGCGAGTAATACATCAACTATCACTAATTTGGTAAACATCTAACCTCGTTATTGAAAATACTGTATTTCTTAAGGAAATAGTCACAAGCCAAACAATATTTCTCGGAAAAGAAATACTAACACATTACTTGTAATTTAAGGACCAACAAGCCCAAAGAATAGTAAGGAATTTACAACCCTAAACTGCTTGGACAATGGAAAATGCAGTTCAAGAGAGATCCATATATCATTTCGCATCACCTTCAACATGCACCCCCAGAAGAACTTTTATGTTAAAATATCTAGATTATATAGCATAATATGATTTGTTATTGAGCCATCCGTATTAACCATGCACCAAACCCAATAAAGTCTAAATAGATAGTAAAATGCCTAGGCAATCCTCACCTTACAAGTCAATTTTGTGAGGTTGAATTAGGACTTAAAACCCAGATCATAATAGAGCTTATCCTCTTTTTGTTATTGGACCAGGGTCTTCGTTATATTCCACCCACATTTGTCCATGCTTCAGATGTGAGGTTGAGATCATTGTTATTAATAGGTGCTTCACATGTCTAGTCCTAAGCATGAAGAGGAGTGCTGAGAGTCTTCAATCAACTAGAGATATCACCTAGGTACTACTTATAAGGCTTGGGCAGTTTTCACTATACAAACCAGTTTTGTGGGGATGAGTTAGGCCCTAAGCCAAAATTCTAAGAGAAACAATATCAAGTTGGATACCAAATATGAAAGCCAAACTGCTGGGTGGTATACTACTGATCTGTATCTGCTCAGGCCTCCATGGACTGAAACAGTGTGATCTGTTGAGATCCTATATCGAACAAAGATAGTCAAAGTAGTCTTATAAAACTTGAGTGTCTTCGTCCCCTCGCCTCTTGAGCTAGTTGTTGGGATTGTGCTAGGCATATCCCACATTCCAACACATACATCATGGTACATTACAACTATACTAATGAAAATCAGTTCTAAGCAATGCATGGAGTCAACAACAGAAAATATGACCAATATCTAAACAAACAATAAATAAAAAATTAAGGCTTAAATGTGTCATTAGTCCCTGCAGTTACACCATTTTTTGGGTTTGGTCCCTGCACTTTTTTTTGTTTGGTTTTAATCCTTGCACTTTAGAAAAAATTTGGTTTTGGTCCTTGCTGTTAGTTAACTGTTCAAAAAAATGTTAAAATTAACTGAGTACCACGTGGCCCAATCGTTATATGCCATGTGGCACAACAAAAAGAAATATTTACAATTTTAATTAAATCAAATAAAACAATTTATTTATAATTTGTTTTATTATTATTATTAGAGCTTACTGTTCATCATCCCCTCCAATCCCACATCAACACTTTCATTTCATTGTTCTGTTCCGAATCACTTACACTTCCTCAGTTTATCCATCAATTTATTCATCAATTTTTACCATTATACCCATCAATTTCCACATGTCCCTTTGATCGTATCCGAAAAACTACCAAAATCTTGAGACAAAATAAGGCCAACTTCATAATTTACCCTATTAGCATCAGTAGTAGTGGTAGTATATATACACTACCCTCAACAACCCAACCACCCACATTTCATTCCCAAAATCCAAAACACTCACTCAGTCACTCAATGGCTTCAGCAACACAATTCTCATACATTTTCTCAACACAAGCACTCAATGGATGGGATGAGATGCGTGAGTTATAATTGCTGGGATGAGATGCGTGAGTTATAATTGCTTTCCTTTGCAATCCATAACAATGCTAATCGTACTAGAGTAATTTGTTTTTGGAAATTGGAATTCAAAGTTAGAGAAGGTTAATAATAGTAGTCCTAATTGGAAGTTGGAGAAAGATGGGACTCGCCCTAATGCTTATGTGTATAATTTGGTGTTGGGTGGGTTGTGTAAAGCCAAGAAAATAAAGGATGCACAGAAGTTTATTTTTTCTGGGATGGATTGGGATTGATATGAAGAAATGAAGAGCAGTAAGCTCTAATAATAATAACAAAACAAATTATAAATCAATTGTTTTATTTTATTTAATTAAAATTGTAAATATTTCTTTTTGCTGTGCCACATGACATGTAACGATTGGGCCACGTGGCACTCAGTTAATTTTGACCTTTTTTTTAACAGCTAACTAACAGCAAGGACCAAAACCAAATTTTTTATAAAGTGCAAGGACTAAAACCAAACAAAAAAAAAGCACAGGGACCAAACCCAAAAATTGGTGTAACTGCAGGGACTAATGACACATTTAAGCCAAAAATTAATCAGAGTTAATTAAGAACAAAACCTGGTACAACTGTGCAAGGCCGAATTGTTGAACATCCTGAATGATGATAGTGTTTGCATTTTGAATGTCAAGCCCACTTTCAACTATATTTGTACTGATAAGGATTTTTATTTCACCTAAAGCAAACTTCTCCATGGTATCCTCTAATTGTTTTGAGTATTGCTGCACCAGAAATAAAGTCAAAGTTACACAAGCAAATATCGTTATTTGTAAACTAAGTATGTTATAATGTATATACTTTTGATCGAACACAATCAAATTCTGGAGTTGGTAAAGCCAAACAATCACAGATTTTCATCATAAGAGTAATGACTTTCTGAACTGAGTATGTATATGACGCATGAGAGCCCTCAAAAGATCCAGGATTTGTAGGGTAAATATGCAATTTCAGACATCAAAATAACTATGCAATTTGTCGAGTAATTTTAAGATGCAAAATGACTATGCAATTTTTAATATAAAAGCTTCAGGCCTAAGATTGTCAATCCCAATGGCTCATGCGACACAGCAACAGACTCATAAAAGGAGTAAATACCTTCCCATGGGCAACGGCTATTTCCACATCAGGGAATGCCTCTTCAAGAAATTCCATTGCTTCTTCAAGTCCTGCAAGAAAAACAATTGTTAAGAAACCAGAGTCAAAACTGTAATAGAGGCACATTAGTGAATATTGTTAATTATTTGCTTTTAGGACTGCATTATGTGGCTTTTCTTTATGTTTATTTTATTTTGGATCAGTTATTTTCAGTCAATTAGTGGTTCCTACATTTTAGGAGCTAGTTGTTACTTGCTGAAGAGTTGGCAACGTGTGTTGTTTAGTTTGTTTTTTAAATTACTTAAGTGTACTGCTTCTGCCATAATGAAAAACTGAATTCCTATTCCTACTCAACCTGCAACTTCCTTTTCTATTCTTCTACGTTTTTCATCTTTCAGTCATAAAACCAACAAATATGCTTAATGGAATCACTTTTTTGTGTGATTCGACAACAATGATAAGACTTGGGCCATAAATCAATTAATACGTGGATCTGTATTCATAAATGATTAGTTGAGATGAATCACCTTTAATACGTGGCAGAACATAAAAAACTTGGCCACTACGGTCCAGCTCATACTTGATGGCTGATATTACTTTGTCCTTGCTGAATGATGAAAGCTGAGTCTTGATAGGAACTCTTTCTGGAGGTGGAGTTGAAATTAAACTGAAATATAAATTAAGGATAGAAATTAAAATAGTATCTCGCCTAAGCTCAGCCGTTAGTTGCACTTAAACGAATGCATGACCAGCCTTACGCTTCATAAAAACACCAACCATGCAACTCGAATATTTTGATTTTTTTCAATACGAAAGTGCAATCCACAAATTTGTTTGATTTTTTATTTAATACTAGGGGAAGGATCATCATACAAGCAAACTTTCCTTCGTAATTTGTGGAAGGACTTTTACCTAGCATCACGAAATCCTGTCAATGCTAAATAAAGAGTCCGTGGTATAGGCGTCGCAGATAAAGTAAGTACGTCCACAGAAGTTTTAAATGAAGCAATCCTCTCCTTCTGTTTGACACCAAACCTCTGCAATGCAATAAATCATTGGATTGCTTGGTGAAGAGGGGGAGTTGCACTATAATCACAAGAAGGAAAACATTTATTGCAGATATTTAGTAAACCTGTTCCTCATCAACCACAAGCAGGCCAAGATTGTTATAAACAACACGGTTTCCTAAGAGCGAGTGAGTTCCAACAATAATATCTAAGTCACCATTCTTAATCATTTCCAAGTATACTTCCTTCTCTGATTTGGTCTGCAAGTAGGGTGGGATACATGAAATGACTGTAATAGATATAAAAGTGAAAATTACTCTTAAATATTCACCTAGAAGCATGTAGCTCATATTTCTTAAACCATAATTAATTAATTATGTTGCCAAAACTATGACTAAAATGGGGAAAATAATCAGTCATACCTGAAACCTGCTTAGCAGTCCAACTTTAATATCAGGATATACAGAAAATCGCTCTGAAATAACATCAAAATGTTGTTTTGCTAGAACTATTGTCGGTGCGAGAACCATTGCTTGCTTTTTAGCTGCGACAACACAGTGGATGGCACGCATCGCAACCTCAGTTTTACCAAAACCAACATCTCCACAAATTAACCTGTCCATTGGAGTTTCTCGCTCCGTCAAATCCTTCTCAACATCAATAAAAGCCTGCAAGAACATGCATTTGAAAGAGATATCAACATGTGAGCTTGGACATATTGGTGCTTAAAAGTAAAACTAGACCATACAAAAACATAAATTAATCAACCCCCTTCGACCAAAATACACAGCATTTACAATAACGCCACCTGTTTCTGATCCGGCGTAGGTTCATAAAGAAATTTGGCTGCGAATTCAGCCACGACAGGACTCATAGGATAGGGAGGCCTTCTTTGTTTAAGCCTATGCAGATAGAGCTCCATCAAGTCAACAACCATCTTCTGTATGGCAACCTTCCCTTTAATCTTTCTTTTCTCCCATGCACTTGTATCATTCAACTTGCTCAATGCCTTAGGCTTTTGGTTTTCATTTGGACTGTAAACGCGCACCCCAAAATCCACAAAACAATTAACAAAAGTCATTCATATTTCATTGAAGCAATTCAAACTCCTATTTCATCATCCTCTAAAGTTCAACAAATATAAAAGAAGGAAATAGTAAATTTTGTCCTTAAATGTGTACCGCACTGTCACTATAGCCCTCAAATGTATCAAAATTACAAACACATCCCCAAGTATCTTTATGAACTAAATTGACTCACGAATGACACAATTAACAAACAAAAGATACATTTGAAATCCAAATTATTAACATAAGACATATTTAGGTATGTTTTTGTAATCCTCATACATTCAAGGACTATTGTAACCGTGCTTCACACATTTAAGCATCAAAATAACTATATACTAAAAAAAAAAACTAATTTAAGGGTGTGCAAAAGAAAACTCACAGACTATATCTATAGAGCATTTTAGAAGCCTGTTTAACAGGAAGCTTAGCCATTCCATCAGCATACTCAATAAAAACATACTCAGTAGGTTCATTCGAATTCTTCGAAACATCGAATTTAATCCCAAAGAATCTCCCAATACCAACTTTCTTATGCACAACATAGTCCCCAGAACGAAGTGTATAAGGGTCTACCTTATAACTAAAGCTACCATCTTTACCCTCTCTATCACCCTTAAGCTTCTGCAACCCCCTCTGCTGTTGTTCCTTAACCATTTGTATATACTTATCAGCTTCCTCAGTGTTCATAACAGTCCTAGAAACCTCTCTTTTGCCATATTCGCGACGAATGCGTTCGTTGAGTGTTGAGATAGGGTCATTTTCAGGGTCAGTTTTGGAGGGTGAAGAAGGGGCATAGAGTCCTGTTGTGTGGACTGCATTGAGGGGGTAAAAGGGTGGTGTAAAAAGTAGTTTTTTGATAGTTTTGTGGTGAAAGGGGTGATGGAGGAAGAAGAGGTGACATGGTTTTGAGGGGGTGATGAGTTTGGTGAAGGGGGGTGTGGAAATGAGTTGTGGAGATGGGAGAAGAGAAGTCATTGAATTGAGGAGATGTGTTTTAAGGTGACATTGGAAAGTTTGAATCTTTGGAGCGGATAATACAGAGAGAGATGAAATTTAGGGGGTTTTGGAGAGGTTTGGACCAAGAAAGAAACTAGAAAATATCTTAAGAACAAAAAAATGGATAGGCCACGTCTTTCCTGCATAATCACAATGGATGGACGCAATAGGTAAAATTATTGCAATTTAGTCCTTAAATTTTATTAACTTATTATTTTCAACTTGCATTTCACTTTAATTATTTTATTTGTCTCGAGACAAAGTGATGAACATCATCTAAAACTTACGCACAAAACTGTGAAATCTAAAGTTTGAACACATGTGACGGTGTTTAACTTAATAATATCAGCATTGTTACTTGAGTTAGATCTTAAGAGTTATTTGTCTCGGGAGCACTGGTTAAGAAAGTAAAAAATAAAATTTATTTTTGAAAACAACAGACTTTCAACTTCTAAAAAATTAAACATACCACTTCTGAACAATTTCTAATGCAAAATTTCTATATTAATCTCATTAACTGGTGTATCAGGGTATTGGTTAGTATTTTCAATAACATGTTATATGATTTACTTGTATTAGCCATCTAAAAGTACACATGAAATTAAAAATATCGTTTGAAAGTACATTTCTCAAAACATGTATGATTTTTTAGAAATGTGGCATAAAGGGGAAAAAGTTCCTCAGTAACGTGATGATATCTACAAAGTGGTGCTGTACATGGAAATGATTGAGATCGTGAGTATTGAAATGTTTAGAAATGTTTAAGAGTTTGATTTTGATTTTGACAAGTAAATCTAAAATGTTTAATTATGCAATTGTATTCATGAAAGATGTTTTTGAAACTTAGAAATAACATACTTCAAGTATGTTAAAAGCGTCCTCAATTTAAATACCAAACTACCACATCATGCAAAATGTATGATGCCTGTTTCAGTCGTGAAAATGACCACCACCTTCTCCATAACAAGTATATAAATGTAGAGAGCATCAATATCTTTCATTCACAAACAACTAGCTTAGAGAAACTTGTGAAACTAACCAACAAAAGCAAGCTTAGTTTAACAATGAGTCTACAAAGCAAGCAAAAGATCCTAATTCTTGGAATCCTTATGGTGATTTCATTAGCAACTGCCAAAGACGTTGACCGAAAACCCAATCTGGTACAATGTCTTGGCAAATGTGGGGATGATGTTCTTTCTTGTATCACTGGCTGTTACAGTAGGAAAGTTGATAATTTCTTGGGCTGTGCCTTGAATTGTGAAGGAGCTGATGCACTGTGCATGACCAGTTGTGCAAGCACCCTTATGCCTCCATTTGCTCGTCCAGCTCCACTGCCATAATCTGCTCCCCTCTGCTTCTGTTATGATCTATTTATCTATACATCTTTCTAATATATTAAAGAATAATTTCAGTTAAAGTTGTTGAATCATATTCATAACACTAATTTAAGCATCTGGTGGCTTGCTTGGCCATTGTAATTTGCCTTTAGGCATTTAATAATTGTATTATGGCAATAAAAAATAGTTAATGTTGATATACTAGTACTCCTACCTTTTTATTTTATAAGAATATGAATGTGTGTGTAACCAGTGCCTTAATGACAGTGATAAAAATAAAAAAAATCAATATAATTGTTTAAAAACACAACATTTAATACATTCTTAACTTCAAATACTACACCTTTCAATAAAAAAATCCATTTATAATATTTTAACCATTTTCTTGATAATTATTTCTGTTTTCGCCATAATAAATAGTTATTATAATATTATTATATGCTTATTCAACAAAAATCACATTGTATTTACTTAATTCCTGTGATGATAGTATGGAATCAAACAGAGTCAAAGCTAAAATCAATAAACTGACCACATTACAAGAGGATACGGGTACCCAATATCTAAGTTAGGCAAATGATGACTAACAGGACAAAGAGAATAAAAACTCAGGGTACTATAGATTTGCAGTTTGCTATATGTGCCAGAGTTACACCCTACCCACAGTAACAACTCGTCTTGTACATCTGGCTATGACCCCAGAAACTAAATATGTTGTTTGGAATATTAGACTTGACAAAGAACATTCAATGTTCCACCGATTTCTGGGTTGGGCGACTTCTCTTTTCCTCAATGCCAGACTTGGAAAATCGCTTCCGCAGAACCTGCAAAACTTCTTCTACTTTGACATCTTTCAATGCCAACAGAACCATGGCATGATAGAGTACATCAGCCATCTCTGAAGCAGTGCGTGACTTGTCCTCATTATTCTCTAGTGTTTCACACAACTCATTTGCCTCTTCTCTGCAAGTAGAAAGATACAGTTACAATCTGAAGTCATAGTGAGACGTGTTAAATATAAATAATCCATCTGTTTTCTTCAATCATCTATATTATTAAAATAAAATTAATGTTTCACGGAAATGCTTTTACACAAAGGCAACTTTATAGCAACAAGGCTTTGCATTGACTGAAAACCATGAATATGATTTTTGGGGTGGAAAAAAGTGACTTCTTTTAATGAAACTCAGTAGAATAAAATTATACACCCAACCTGATTTTAGAGCACAACAACTTCTCATTAAGCAATAATCGCTTTGTCCATGAAGGCTTTCCATTTTCTTCTACTACCTCTGCTTTGCGCTGGGATATTGTTGACTCTAATGCATACAGAGAGGTTAATGCCAATTTGTTTCCTTCAACCTGTAGCAGATAACAAACCAATTTAAACGTTGCTGGCCTTTCTCTACAGGAAAACAGGACAATAAAATGCCTGTTTTAAATTATTGAAGCTAACCTCTTCCTCTTTCAACAAGTCAAAGACTGGTGTATAGTAGCATGTTTCTGCCCCTGTGTGGCAGGTAGGCCCATCAGGTTTCCCAAGGTATATTATCTAAGTTGTTATCAAGGAATAAGAAAAGGTGCTTAATATTCCATATGGTACAAAGAATAACAAAAAAACAGAAAATGTAAATAAAAAACCAATGCAGAAAAACGGCAAGAGCTTACAGAATCACGGTCACAATCAAGAAAGACATCATGGACATTGATGAAATTATTGGAGGTCTCTCCTTTGGTCCACAACGATGATCGTGACCGACTATAGAATGTGGCCTTGCGAGAAGATATGGTTGTAGCCACAGCTTCTCTATTTGCAAAGCCTTGCATCAGTATTGCCCCTGTGTCAACATTCTGAGCTATTGCCACAGCCAAACCTTTATCGTCCCATTTTACACCGTCCAACAATGTGTCTACCTGACAAAAGTTTAGCTTTTTAATGTGAAACAGAAAACAAGGATTTATATCATCAAAAAGACAACAAAAGAGAGAAGGAATGAAACAACAAATGCCATGGCATTTCATAAGCAATCAAAGAATAATGAACTTTCTTGCGAGTATTATTAACAGCATATTTACGGTCACTCTAAAAATGTAAAAGAATTTGAGAACTTAATGCCACAAAACTAAATGGTCACCCCATTTTAACCAAGAAATACAAATTGGACTTACATGAGGTTATTATCATAATTTCAATAGGAAACTTAACAACTAAAACAGCACCAAGGCTCTGAAGATACTAGAAGACAACAATGATAAAGTTGCTAGATAAAAATCGATTTGTTCGAGATAAAAAAGAATTATTAGTATGTACTTCTGATCTACCACATTATCAGTATCATGATGAATGGGGAAAAGCTACTAGTTGATTCTCAATCATGTGATCAATTCCATTTACAAATAAGCATGAATTATGTCATACATACTTGATACTTATGCAACCAATAATTTTTCAAAACCAGATCAAAGATGATGCTTATACCCGATACATCTACAGAGTCAAATTGACAATAAAACGGAATGCAGAATCAAATTGCATGTCCACTGCCACTACATAACTTACAATAGGAAATCCTAGACCTAATGCATCTGGAAGAAATAGTAAAAAAGTGGTAATTCCTATACGTTAGCATGCTTTAGTGTTTAAATGACCTTGTATATTTATAAAATAACAATATCTCTCAGATAGGAACGTCTATATAGGCAGGATAGTGGAGGTCACATGTTAGCAGTCTATACAATTATATTCATGAACCAGGTTCCTGATTTATTTATTTTTTAAACAAAAACATTACACATAAAACCATACTATCTATTTCAAGGAAGCAGAGACAAATTCCAACAAGAAAACTGTCATTTAACATCAAGCCCAAACGTCACCGTAAGGACCAAGGAGTTTTCACTGTGATTGGACAATAAAAAAAGATGGTCCCTATGTTTTGTTTAGTTTGATTTTTTGCTGATAAGTATAAAGATATCAATTCATTTTCATTTTGTTGTGTGTGTTCAAAATTTTGTGAATGAAATTGTAAGAAAAGTAAAACCATATCAACTGAAAATGATGGCAAAAAACAAACCACACGTCCCCTTATTTTCTCAAGGGCTCTCATTGGCCGTTGTCTGAATAATGTGCAAATCAAAGCAACCAATTGTCCAAATATAAGAAAGAAACTAGTAAGATAGTTGACATGGAAATACCTTAGGGTCAGATGTGTGCATAGAAGCAAAAGCTAAGTGGTTGGTCCTGTAACCACGTCTGGGATAGCCATGGCTGGAAAACGAGAGATTGCATTTCTGGAAACCTCTGGCGGATTGAAGCATGTGAACGTTGGAAATAGCCATTGAATTGAAACGCCTCTTAGACCCACTTGACTTTGCAACTGTAAAGAAACAATGTTTTGTTAAGAGCCTCAATATGAGCTGACCCACCCTTCTTGACCGTAGCCCGTATGGTAAAAAAGTTCACAGGTATAAAAGGTCAATAAACAGTGAATTCTAGACAACTCTTTCAATTCAATAATGTAGAGGGGCATTTGTCTTGATCTTTTCATCAAACCAAGAAGAATGCTCTATAAACCAATGTTGTTAAATAGTGGCGCTATAGCACTATTGTTCAAGCGATGCCCTATTTAGTACAAAACATTGTGAAGTACGGGCTATAGCGGCGCTATAGCGTGGCGGAATTTGAGCAAACCGCTATTTTCTGCGATTCGCAATTACAACATTGATATAAACTAAAAAAGCATGTCAACTGTTCATTTTTTATTCCTGACAATAGTTGTACTCAACAAGATGCATAAACTTAACCCTCAAAAAAATAAAAAGGATACATAAATTTTGAACAAAGATGATTAATAAATATAAAATAAGATAATAATGTTCTCTAAAACACAAAACCAAGAAGAATCCAGCTTAATGACATTAGCATTTCAAAATTCTGATTCCAACGTACTAAAAAAATCCAATTGTATCCGTTGAGTAATTTCATCAAACATGTGGCATGCAAGTCATAAGTGTGTTCAAAACGCAAATTTGAAAACAAAAGGAAGTGATGCAATTAGTTAGTAAATGAATAGCAATGAATGGGATTTATACCTGAATGAATAGCAGCAATGAAAGGATTGGTGTGGTGTGGAGTGGAGTGGGTTATAAGGGATTGAAGATGTGAAATGGGGTTGTGAGGGGAGAGGAAGGAGAGTTCACCAAGTGAAGATGGAGAAAGATAGGTGAAAAAGTTGGGTTCTAAAGGCTTTTGTTAAATTGGAATAATAACTATCAAATTAATTGGTATGGATTTTTTTTATGACACTTTGAGTGGGATTGACTATAATGGTCCTAAAACTATCTTTCAAACGATTTAATATTAGTGTATTTCTATAATTGATAAATTTAAAGGGTTAAATATATTTTTCATCTCTAAAATTTAAAGAATTTTGATTTTTGGAAACCGTAGGTTTTGGTGGTCTCTTGAAAGATGTTGATTGGATTCATGGTTACTCAAATTCTTGTCAGAGAATGTCAAATGTGTTTATTAAACTCTTAGCAATTTGGAGAGGCCTTCATTCGGCATGGGACCTTGGTCATAGGTTTGTTATTTTGGTATTTGACTCCAAGACGGTTCTGGATTTGATTATAGGAGGTCATAACATTTATTTTCATCTTCATGCGACTATTATTTCTCTCGCTAAGAAGTTATCCTCTCTTTCATGGATGGTTAAGTTTACCGACACATTGAGGGAAGGCAATAAATGTGTTTGTTGGCTAGCTAAGTTTTAGACAACGAATGTCGACACTTTGAAGAAGTGGAGTTCTCCTCCTCAGCAATTAGGTCTCACTTTATTGGCTGACTATTCAAGAGTTTTTAGCTAACGAGTTGATTAATTTACTTGTCAATTGTCCTTTTCTTTTCCTTTAATCAAAAACAAAAACCTCTTAAGAATAAAATAAGATGTTTTCATTCTTCCCAAATTTCCATTTTTGCTTTTTTTTTCCATTATTGAACATAATTTTGACATATCTTTAACATTCTTAAACTTAATATAGACATGTAATATACACATGTAACTTGAACACATTTTGAACATAAAGGAGATATAATATTGACTATGATGTGATCGTAAATTGTTTATTAAGGGTAGAATTGTATATTGGAAAAAAAATGGTTGAATGATTAAGTGAACTTCCTACTTTGTTTTATTAAATTTGTTATAATTTATTTAATTGTGTGAGCTCTAGCCACTAAGCTACTAGAAAAAAAAAATTGTTATAATTTGACAGGATCCACATGCGTTTTTTATTTTGGATTACATCAGGGCCGAAGACAAAAAAAAAACACAAAATTAAACGGGGGAAAGAAATACATTTAAAATAATAAAACTACATAAATTAATCTCACAAAGTTGTGAGACTCGAATGATGGATAAATCCCCTTTAAAGTACCCCAATTTTGTTGTAAACATTTATAAAAAAAATAAAATAAAAAATGGGTAACAATATGCTTATTTTCATCTTAAAAAAATGCTTATTTTCTCCCTTAAAAAATATATGCTAATTTTCTTTTATGTTTGTGGTCATTTTAAATTCATCCTAAACTGTAAAAATCCAAAGAAATGTCTTTATTTCAATTATTTACCTTGTTTTCTTACTCAGAATAATTAAAAAGTAGCAAACAATATCAAGGGATCCTTCCATCTTCAGCATCACCTCAAATACTATATTTTATATTAAGGGTTGACTGAGATGTTACATTTTGTCAACTCTATTTTAAGATGTATAGTATTTGGAGGAGAATGCTTGGGAAAAAATGAATGAGCAAGTGGAAGAAATAGGGAAAAATGTGAGCAAAGGGCTTTGGGGTTAATTTTTCTTCATAATACAAAACCCTCGTCATTTTGGGAAACTAAAAAATTGTATTGAATGAGGGTTTTGGGAGGGGGTATTTTGGATAAATCATAAAGTTGTATCCTTTTAATTATTTGAATGTCTTTTTTCTTACATTTTTGTTGTAAAAGTTCATTCATAATCAAGATTCTCTGAAAACATATTTTCAATAGAATTAATCAAAAGGTGTTAGAAAAAAAAATCTATATAATACTAACTACTAAATAAAAACAATAATTTTGGTGTTCCTTAAAAAAGATGTCCTGGGCTACCGCCCTTCCCGTCCACCCTCAGGGCCACCCCTGATTACGCCATAAGACTTAAAACACAACCTAAATGTGGAGAGGAACAACCTTTTTGTGAGTTTCTATGGCGACTATAGGTCTTTCTGCCACTTCCGTCATCATCTTTGTGCTAAAATTTTTTTATGTTTCATCTTACAGGTTGTTTATGGGTTTTGGGTTTTAAGCAATCAAAAGGTCTAATTATGTGTTTTTCGAGGAGATCAAAATCCATCTTTCTCTTCCTCTTTCTCTCTTTCGAGGAGGCTTCTTCAAAAACTTTAAAATATTTCTTACTACGACATTTGTCCGTCTTCAAAATCCCAAATAACTTTTGTGCGTTGATTTCCTTGTCCAACCGCATAGCTTACTCCATAAATCCAACACAAAGGTCAAGAATCAGAATTTTATTCCTTATTCTCATGATGTTATTAGATGCTTCCGTCATGCATGTCAAAGCAATGATCAAAGGGTCTTCCATTAATAAATAAATTCTGATTATAAATGGCAAACCCTTCATCACGTGAGTGACATGCGCAACATAAGCATCCATGAATACAATTGATATTGTTGAACATTTTGTTAGATTTATGGATGAAGCTACGTTGCTAGATAAGTCTATCACTGTATTTGTACCAAAAGGTTGGTTGGGTTTTGAGGGGGATCAACTATCCTATGAAGGAACCTCCAAAGAGAGGAAGATGAAGGGAAAGATGGACTTTGATATCCTTGAAAAAGACAATATTGGGCATTTAGATTGCTTAAAACATAAATCGAAGTACTGCTTGCTTGGAGAAACACAAGAAGATTTGCTAAGAGTGAAATTGAGATGACTGCGAAAGTTGAAGAAGGACCTATAATTGTAATTGAAAATCGAAAAATGATTATTATGCTCTATTTTTCTATCACCTTACCACTAAAAAAAACTTTTGTTTTTTAGTTTTGATAGATGCTTATGATCTTTATTCTCTATTTACGAGTTTTACTTTAGAAATTATTATTTATGTGTCTTCAAAAAAAGATTATTATTTATATTAATTGTCTATGAAGTTTCAACTATTATTTATTTGATAATATTTATTTTAGTTATTCGATTCAACTCATTGAATTCAAATCACGTCCTCTATATATTATCAATTCAATCATCAATTTCTTTTTAAAGCATTAAGTAAAATCAATTTCTTTTTTCATCTAAAAAAAGAAAAATTTGAAAAAAGTGAAAATATGGATAAGATAAAATTGGCAATATAGCATAAAGTAATCTTGTCAAAATAGAGTAACACATATTCACAGAAGAGAAGGGAAATTTCAATCTCAAAATAATATGTGACATCGAAGGATATACAAGTCATTTTAGTAACTATTAATTTGCATAGAGGTGTAGATAAACAGAAACAAACCAAGGATGCAGAATACAGTACAGTACTGTTCTTTGTTGAGTCTCATCAAAGAGAGAAACAGAGTTCCAACTCAACTCTTGTTGCAAAAGTCGAGGTAACAACAGTGCAAGAACACAAACGTTGTTGTTTTGTCCCACTCCCTTTGTATAGTCCAAAGTCCAAGAGTTCAACTTCATATTATTATTCTATTATTATTACTATTTCTCAAATAATAATGATCACATCAATTCCAATTCCAATTCCAACGTCTCTCTCAACCCATCCTCTTCTTCTTCCTCACTCTTCTCCATTTCCTACCGTTGAAGAACAAAACAATCAGAAACGAAAAAGAGAAGAAGAAGGAGAAATGGGGTGTGAATCACCACTACAAATCAACAAATCAATTCAGTTTCATCCAACAACCCCTGAAAAATCCTCTCCTTACCCTCCAAATCCAAGCCTTGTTCAACGTATGCTAACTGATACATGCTTCAAATGTAAACAACAAGGTCACTGGTCTATGTATTGTCCTAAAAACAACACTAACCATTCACCTGTTTTGTCTTCCAACAAGCAAATACACTGTCGTTGCGGTCACGGTTTTTGTGATGTTAAAATCTCTAATAGTGAAAGAAACAAAGGGAGGTTGTACTTTGCATGTCCTATCAAAAGGGTATGTTACTAACACCTTAAAGCTTGTATTTTTAGTGATTACTACTAAGTTTTGTATACTATGTGTTTTTGTTTTTAGGGTGCACCTTGTGGTACTTTTGTGAAGTGGTGTGATGATGAGAGGGATTTGGAGCCTTCTTTGGTTAAGTATCCTAAGTGTAAATGTGGTGCTGGTGTTTGTAAAAGAGAGATGGAAGGTGCTAAGTACTATTTTACTTGCCCCATTAAACAGGTATATCATGCTATGTTATGTTTGTTGTGTAATTGATTACATTACATGGTTCTTTGTGTTGTGAAGCATTGCATGTTTGTTTAGTACCAAATGAGGGTTTATTTTGGTGCCTTAAAACTACATTGTTTATGCACTGTTGGTAGTGTATTGTGTAATTCTTATCTGTTTTTAGCACTCACTAGCCAAGGTTTTAAATCGCATACACGTTGTGGTCCTTGGTATTTCATTGTTGTTATTGCGGAGAATTGTGGTTAAGTGTGGCTATTACGACCATAATCGTGATCATAAAACTATAACTTTGATGTCACAATCTAGACTGTGGTTGTGGACCTTTTTTTTTTTATAAACCTGAAACTAATACTTGATTGTTTTATGCACTCAAAATATACACACATGATGTCAACACTTGACACAGCCCAAGCTTAGTCCTCTATTTGCAATGTTTAACTTGTTGATAAGAATTAAATGTGAGGGTGGGGGTGAATTGGATACCTTGTTGATGGTGAAGCATGTCATGGTCGTGATCAATAGGGTAATCATCATATGTCAAAGTTAGATGCTAAAAGTAATTTCTTTTGTGGTAATTGTAGTTGGGTGTTGATTTCTTTAGTAGTTTGTGTATATCAATTTCATTTAATATATTGAAATTGTGGACTCTCGCTATGTAGAATTTGTTTTGGTCATTTTGCTTACATCTAATCTTGTTGATATTAAACAGAATTTTGGATCTTGTGGTTACCGTGTGTCGGAAGTTGAACTACTCAATAATGCAAGCACTGATGAACTGGTCAATAGCACAAGCATTGGCAACAACCTGACTAATGGCTTCACTGAGGGAAGTGATTTGCTATTAACGACCAAAAGGACGAGAATAACGGACAATTCTGAAAATCCTTCACCTGTGGCTGTATCTGAGATTCCAGAGGGAAGAAGTGGAGGATCGCCAATATACAAAGCCAATTCACAACCTGTCGGTTTTCCAGAAAATGAGTTTGAGGATGATCAACAATTGATAAACCTAGCCTCGTGGGAGGCACTTGAGGACAAAGCTTTCCCATCATCTCGTTTTTCAACACCCTCAAGGATCAATTGTCGACAAAGCGTATTTCAGGGGGACGTTTTTTCTGCTGATGGAACATTTGGTACTATTTTCTTTTTTCTGGTTTTCAAGATGTAAACAATATTGTTCTTTATTTACCTGCTTCTGTTTCCAATTGCAAGTGATGTCATTTTGAAATTTCTCTCTTTTTCTCTATACATCCAATCTCAGATCCTTGCAATTAATTGCTTTACTTGGTTTCATTATTCTTTTGAGCAATGAACCAAAGTCATAATAGCTGAACATATTGGAAGTGCATCTCTTAGACTTGTTTTGTGTCTATCTTTGTAATCTGTGACAACACAACATTAAATGTCATCTCGAGTTACCATCATCTTAATTTGAACCTAATGAATTTGATTGTGTTGATCTCATGTAATATATTTTATCTTTCCTATTGATCACAAAAATGAACTTTGATAGTAGTATATGCATATGTGGTTAGAAAATTTTGTTCAACAGAGAAGCCATATGTGGAAATTCACTTGACCTTATTGCAGGTTCTTGTCCAATGGGTTGGTTAGGTCGCCTTATTTTCTTTCATCCAACTCAAAGTTTGAAATCCCGTACACCTAATCTATTTTTCTGCTGTTAGTAAGGTTTCCTTGATCTAATTTGTTTCTGTGATGTGCACTTTGACTTTGCATTATTCGCATTGTTTTTTTCTCGTATCATTACAAGTGTTTTTCCATCATTTGATCTTATAGATGCTCCGAAACAAACAAGTATTCTTAATAGTCAAAGTGAATGCAACAACCTTACTATCAAGACTCCTAATCAATGTACCCAGCTTTCCACAGATGTAGTAAGCCCCAATAGATCACCAGGAAGTGAAAATCTAAAGGAACGAAAGCAAAGAGAAGCGGTGATATTTACACAGCAGGGACTTCTCAATGATCTAGAGGGTTTGGATTTTCACCAGCAAGAGTCTATGAGAGACACAGCAGAAGCCGCCTTTTCAGTGTTAAATTGTTTAAGATTTGATTATAAACAATTTTCTGACTATGTATGGGAGTTCATCAATCTTGCGAAGTCTATGGCAGAAATTGACAAGTCCATGGAAAGTTCTCCTACTCTGGAGGAGCACAGTAAATTCTTGGAAGAGGAGAAAGTGAGATTGGCTAACATCCGGGATGACTGTGTGAAGATTGAGACTTCGCTCGCAGTATGTGATGAGAAAAGAAATTTGCTTACTGAAGAAGTCGCTAATCTCCAGGCCGCGCTCCTTGAAAAACGAAAAGAGTTGAAATCTTGTGAAGTGGAGAAGATGGAAGCAGAGACTCGGCTTGACGATATGAAAAGAAGGATGTCGGAGGTTGACTCATCCTTAAAAGATAAAACTCGACAAGCAGAAACGGCAAGGAAATTTTTCGTAGAGAGAGACACAAAGCAAGTTGCAGCCCGGACAGCACTGGAGAAGGCTAAACGTGCGTTGGAAAAGTAGTGGCTTTCAACAACTCAATAACTGTAAAGTGAATGTAGTAGAATAATTGTGAACTGTGTACTTGATCTGATCCACCACCCCTGCACTATGCAGAGTCAATCTAACCTTATCTATAATGTGTTATGAGCAGGTTTTGTTTTAACAGTTGCAATTTGAAAGAAGTAACAATGATCTCCAAAAGGATTATCCTTCGCAAAATTCAGTTGAGATTTCACAGGTTGCACCTTTTCTCTAATTCTCATTGTGTTTGTTCCCTATCTTCTGGTCTTGTATATTCTCTTTGCCTCTAAACTTGTATTTCAGTGGATGATAACTACATGTTAATTTGGTGCTTTTGACTTTGTTAATAGAGATGGCAAATGAATCGTCAACTTGAAGTGAAGAATCTCTTATGTTCTGTCTTAAATGTTTGTTAGAGTTAGATTAACAGCTTGTAAGCTTATTTTTGTTGTGCCTTGTATATATGTAATCTAATAAGCAACAAACTAGTTAGTTGTTGAGTTCATCCATTTTTCCCATTTTTGTGGTGCACTCTTTATACAAGAGAAAAGGTGAGTGTGGGAACTGAGAGAGTATAAAAGAAAAACTAGAGTTTCTTTATGTTTGTCTCATATTCTATAAGACTACTTGGTGCTCGTTATGCAATAATTGTGCGCGGTAAAGCCATTTGAATCTCGTCTGTTGGTGTTTTCTGAGTAACAATAATACTTTTTTTGGTTACACTCTGAGTAACGATAATACAGAATAACATAACATTAATGTATTTGTCTAAAATATAGAGACAAACAATGGTGGGGAGGATATTAATAATGTTAAACCATATAAAAAATAGAATCAAGCACCAAACCTACTGACCAATATATAACGGAATATTTGTGAATGTTGAACTCAAGTCATCAGTGTATAGGTAACACTTTAACATTTACAAAAACCATCAAGGTAAACCAACAATTTGAAATTGAAAATTGAACTATATATATTTGGGAAATGTTAAAGAGTGCTATTTGGGAAATGTTGAACTCAAGTCATCATGTATTGGAAAGTGATAAAAAGTGGTAAGTCAACTTGTAAAAATCACCAACATTCAACACCCACCTTAACTAGTGTTCTAACCATTTACAATGATTTTTCCATTCAACAACATTCAACACCCACTTTTTCAATTCCCTACACTTCACTTCACACGCGCCTGTTTCAGCAAATCGAAACGCGTCACGTCGCCCTTTGTCGGCAGCTTCAACATGTTGAAACCATTCAACATCTTTTTCCTCCACATCATCTTTCAACAAAACTCAACACACCATTGCACTACTACCACATGTTGAAAGTGGAATTCAACACCCTCATTGCACATGGTCTAAGGACACTTGTTAGCAAGACTCTATATATTTATATATTGAGCTAATTCATAAATTAAACGAGTCAAATCATGCATGGAATAACTCATTTATTTAACATGTTTAATTTTCAACTAAAGCTCGATTTATTCGATTAATCAAACAATTTCATAGAATTAAGCATTTTCCTTTCTCTTTGGGCGCTTTGTTTTTGAATCAATTTAGTTCATTTATAGCTATATTCACCAATTTTGTCTGCCAATTCTTAGCTCATTTTTAAAAAACAAAAAAAATGAGGAAACGATGGATTTGACAATAGAGCATAGTGTAATCTTGTCAAAAGTCAAATCATAAAAAATTTCAATTTCCAAGTTATACATAGAAAAGTGTGTGGGGTGAATTATTGAAGGGTAAATAAGACATTGTAGTGTCTACTAATTTACATAGTGATGTATAGATTATAGGGGAAGACCTTCCCCCTGCGACACCTGCGTCGCTGCGACAGTCACAGTACTACTACTGTTCCGACTCTAATAGCAGTAGAATAACAAGAACACAAACATTGCTGTTTTGTCGCTTTGTGTAGTCATATAATAATTCAACTTCTTATTTTTCTATCATCATCACTCAAATAATAATGATCACACCAATTCCAACGTCTCTCTCAAGCTCTTCTCCACTTTCCACCGTTGTTGAAGAACAACAAAACAATCAGAAAAGAAAAAGAGAAGAAGAAGAAGAAGAAGAAGAAGAAATGGGGTGTGAACCACCACAACAAATCACCAACATTCCTCATTCCCCTTCACCCCATTTTCAGTTTCATCCTACTACCCCTGAAAAATCCACTCCTTACCCTCCAAATCTAAACTTTCTTCAACGAATGCAGATATGGTGTCCTTGCGGTCATGGTGTCTGTCTTCTCAAAACCGCTCATACTCCAAATAACTATGGGAGGGAGTTCTTTACATGTCCCATCAAATTCGTATGTTACAAACATCTTAAAGTTTCGATTTTTAATGATTATTCCATGTTTTTTCTCATTTTTATTTTTTTTTATGTTTTTTCTTGTTAGGGTAAACCTTGTGGTAAGTTTAAGTGGTGTGATGGTACCGTCCATGAGAGTGATTTGCAGCGTCCATTGTTTAAGTATCCTGTGTGTCAATGTGGTGCTGGAGTTTGTAAAAAAGTGATGGAAGGAGGAAAGAGCTATTTTATTTGTCCCATTAGACAGGTATGATGTTTTGTTATTTTTGTAATTTATAATGTTCTATTATGTGTTGTAAAACATTTGATTTGATGTTTGGTTAGTACCAAATAAGGGTTTATTTTGGTGCCATTAAACTACATTGTATATGTATTGTTGGTAGTGTATTGTGAAATTCTTCTCTGTTTTTAGCACTCACTAACCAAGGTTTTAAATCGCGATTAGTAAAATAAAAAAGTTTGATGTCGTAATCTAGACTGCGGTTGTGGACCTTGTTTGTAAAAGCTTGAGACTAATACTTGCATGTTTGTATGCATTCAAACTTATACATACATGATGTTGACCCTTGACACATGCCAAGCTTAGGTCTCTATTTCAATGTTTAACTTGTTGAGAAAAATTAAATGTGGGGTGGGGTGAATTGGATTTCATGTTGATGGTGAAGCATGTCCTTATCAGAAGGGTAAACATCATAGGTCAAAGATAGATGTTTAGAGTTTTTTTGTTTTGTTTTGATGTGGTAATTGTAGTTGGGAATTTAGTTGATTTCTTTAGTAGTTTGTATACAAAATATCATTTCAGTTTTTCGCTTAAAAAAATAAAATAAAATCATTTCAGTTAATATATTGTAGATTCCTGCTCTGTAGAATTTGTTTTGGTCTACCAGGATCTATTTATTATGTGTATATCTAATCTTGTTGATATCAAACAGGGTCATGGATCTTGTGGTTACCGTGTTTCGGAAGATGAACTACTCAATAATGCAAGCATTGATAAATCTGTCGATAACACAAGCATCGTACCTAACCGACAAAGCGAGCAGAGATCTCTCAATGAATATATCGAGGGAGACCAAGTTGATACAGCTAGCAACGACCTGGCTAATGAGTTCGCTGAGGACAGTGTTTTGCTATTAACGACCAAAAGGATGAGAATAACAGACGGTTCTGAGAATCGTTCACCTGTCGCTGCATCTGAGATTCCTGAGGGAAAAAGTAGAGGATCACCAATAGAGGAAGACAATTCACAACCTGACGGTTTTCCAGATATTGAGTTTGAGGATGATCTAGATTTGATAACGTTAGCCTCGTTGAAGGCAATTGATGCCGAAGCTTCTTTATCATCTCGTTTTTCAACACCCTCAAGTATCAGTTGTCGACAGAGTGTATTTCAGGGGGACATGATTTCTGCTGATGCATCATTTGGTACTATTTTCTTTTTTGTGGTTTTCAAGATTTAAACAATATCTTTCTTTTGTTTTTTTCTTTATTTTCCTGCTTCTACTTTCAATGGCAAGTTATGTCATTTTGCATTCTCTCCCTTATTCTCTATACAATCCCAGGTCTTTCCAATCAATTGCTTTACTTAGTGTTATTATTCTTTTGAGCATTTAACCAAGTCATTATAGCTGAACATATAGGAAATGCTTCTCTTAGACTTGCTTTGTGTCTGTCTTGGTCATCTGTGACAACTCAACCTTAAACGTCATCTCGAGTTACAATCAAATTAATTTGAACCTAAGGAATTTGGTTGTGTTATGTCATATATATTTTATCTTTGCTCTTGATCACAAAATTGAACTTCGACAGTAGTATAAGCATATGTGGTTAGAAATTTTTGTTTAGTGAAGCCATATGTGGAAATTCTCTTGATCTTATTGCAGGTTCTTGTCCAATGGGTTGGTTAGGTCGCCTTATTTTCTTTCATCCAATTCAAAATTTGAAATCCCCTACACCTGAGCTATTTTTCTGCTGTTAGTATGGTTTCCTTGATATCATTTGTTTGTGTGATGTCCTCTTTGGCTTTGCATTATTCACATTGTTTTTGTCTCCCATCGTTGCAGGTATGTTTCAATCATTTGATGATCCTATGGATGTTCTGAAACAAACGAGTACTCTTCATAGTCAAAGTGAATGCAACGATCTCGTTATCAAGAGTCCTAATCAATGTACCCAGCTTTCCACAAATGTAGTAAGCCCCAATAGATCACCAGGAAGTGAACAGCTAAAGGAACGAAAACAAAGAGAAGCGGTGATATTTATGCAGCAGGGACTTCTCAATGATCTAGAGGGTTTGGATTTTCACCAGCACGAGTCTATGAGAGACACAGCAGAAGCCGCCTTTTCAGTGTTAAATTGTTTAAGATTTGATTATAAACAATTTTCAGACTATGTATGGGAGTTCATCAATCATGCCAAGTCTATGGCAGAAATTGACAAGTCCATGGAAAGTTCTCCTACTCTGGAGGAGCATATTAAATTCTTGGAAGAGGAGAAAGTGAGATTGGCTAACATCCGGGATGACTGTGTGAAGATTGAGACTTCGCTCACAGTATTTGATGAGAAAAGAAATTTGCTTACTGAAGAAGTCGCTAATCTCCAGGCCGCGCTCCTTGAAAAACGAAAAGAGTTGAAATTTTGTGAACTGAAGAAGATGAAGGAAGAGACTCGGCTTGACGATATGAAAAGAAGGATGTCAGTGGTTGACTTAACCGTAAAAGATAAAGCTCGACAAGCAGAAAGGGCAAGGATAAAAAGTGCAGAGAGAGAGAGAAAGCAAGTTGCAGCCAAGACCGCACTGGAGAAGGCTAAACGTGCATTGGAAAAGTAGTGGCTTACAACAACTCAATAAAGTGAATGTAGTAGAATAAGTGTGAACTGTGTACTTGATCTGATCCACCACCCCTGCACTATGCAGAGTTAATCTAACCTTATCTTATCTTATCTGTAATGTGTTATTAGTAGGTTTTTGTTTTTAGCAATAGCAATTTGAAAGATGTAACAATGTTCTCCAAAAGGATTAATTTAACCTTTTCCTTAGGAATTAGGATCTTCCAAATTTAAAGAAATGTAGGGGCCTCGTTTTCATCTTCAACAACAATTTCTTCACCCAAGTCCAAAGCCAGTATATGTAGTAACATATCAGCAATGAGAGGATGAGGAAGGGGGTAGCTACCCAGGTACATTGAAGGCAGGTCACAATGAAACTGTTTCTTACATTAGCTCAGGTCAAAACTGAAAATGAAAACCCACTTGGGTTGGCATAGTGGTATTGGCTTGGAACCTGGGAGTGTGCTCCTCCACAAGGTCTCGGGTTCGATTCTCTCTGGTGCCAATTTGAGGGGGTTAGTTTAGCTTCTTCAAAAAAAAACTGTTTTGTATCTCTCCTTTAATTATAAAATTGGAGCTAAAAAGTTATATTCCCTCAATAGCAATATTTGTTTGTCTCTAATTATACAATGTCATTCATGTTTATTTTTGTATTATGTTATTTACTATTTTTAATTCTTCTAATTTATGTTTTTCATACCATTAAAAAAGGATATTTTTATAAAATAATTCATAATTTCTCTTTTTTTATTTTTAAGTATCCACGTATTTTTTTACCAAAACTTGTGGTATCTATGTTCTCTTTTAAAATAGTCATTAGACAAATACTCCTCACCCAAAAAAAAAACAAGTTACACCCCAAAATGACCAATATACCCTTTAAACTATGTAAACTCAGTTTACATTCTATATAAGTTGTACATACGTAAACTTAATTTACACTAACCTCTCATAGTGAGTAATTGTACATACGTAAACTAAATTTACACTAACATTTCATAGTGAGTAATTGTACATACATAAACTGAAGTTACACTAACCTCTCATAGTGTGGTTGTACATACGTAAACTTTACACTTACATCTCATAGTGAGTAATTGTATATGTAAACTGAATTTACACTAACTTCTCATAGAGTAATTGTAAATACATAAACTGAATTTACATTAACCTCTCATAGTGTAATTGTACATACGTAAATTGAATTTACACTAACCTCTCATAGTTTAATTGTACATACATAAATTGAATTTACACCGATCTCTCATAGTGAATAATTGTACATACGTAAATTGAATTTACACTAACCTCATAATTGTACATAACCTCTCATAGTGTAATTGTACACAAGTAAAATAAACTGGATTTACACTAACCTCTCATAGTGAGTAATTGTACATAAGTAAAATTAATTTACACTAATCTTTCACAGTGAGTAATAGTACTTACGTAAAATCAAATTACGTTTACCTTAATGAAATTCACTAACCTTTATGAATAGAGTACCGATCAATGAAAAAGATGTTGATTCAATCTTTGATCTTGCTTTCACATTTATGGTGATTTGTTGGTGAAATGGGTTGAAAGTTCAAAATGATCATGAAAAAGAAGTTTTTAGAATTTTACATGGAGAGGGCAATTTTGGTATTATTCTAAAATTTGAAGTAAATTTGGGTGTAACTAGAATTATATAGGGTGTAACTAGAAAGAGTCTAGTCATTATCCTTGATACCAAAAGTTTCGGTAAAAAACATGGATATTTAAAAAAAGAAAACACAAACATTTCCGCAACTAAAAAATTGTAGATATGATTTTCGATAGGTAAACACTTTTGTATTTTATAATTTTATTGGACAAACACCCATCATCCAATTATTTAGTGACACTGCATTTTTTTATATATTTAATTGTTTAAAATAATTTTATCTGCATGCTATCGGTATCCCAATCTAGAGTATCACAAAATTCTCATTTAATATATCTTCTAGTAAAATTAAAGTATGAGTCAAAAAAAAAAGTACTAATACAGCTCCCTAGTTCCTAGGCAACAAAATTCAAATTAAATAGTTCAAAAAGTGATTACCAAAAAATAAAAAGGGGTCAAAAAGTCATGTTTTTTGCTACCTTACTAGTGTGTGTTCCCGCGCCACAACGGAGTATAAAACTAGACTAGACCTATGTTTTTTTCCTCAGAAATGGCAAATTTGCAGAGAAAATTTCCTCTGACAATTCTAATAGGAGTACTATTGCTCACTTACCATGCAAAAACAATTGCAGCACGACATGTTTCCTTCACGACACCACCAACATACGTGAAACATGGATGCAGCAAGGACCTGGGGAATAATCTTACTCCATTTCTTCCTCATAGTTTTGATCAAAAAGCTAGGTTGAGTTCAACATGTTTAAATTCTATACATTATTCCTTGCAACCTAGTAATTATGTTGATCGTATTTTTAGAGAAATTTCACATCCAAGACACAACAGTTTCTTGCTACGTTATAGTATTCCCTATCATAATGCAAGACTTGTCCCACAAGGTCCTAATCCAATTCATAACGGTTAAATAAAATTTTATGAGCAAGCTTCACATAGCCGTTAAATAAAATTTTATGAGCACGCTTCATTAGGGTATGTTTGTGTGTAAGTTTGGATATTTTTAATCTGAAATTACCCAGTTCTACATTTTATTTTTCTCTTTTAATCTAAATAAGTGAAGTTTTCATATGTATTAACTTCTCTTTTTTTTGCTTCTTTTGATGATTTTAGTGTCTCCGTACGACATTGTTTTGTTCGTCGTTTTAGTATAACACTTTTTTTTTTGAAGGATAATATAACACGGTTTGATTTTCCCTTAATATGATGCTCGTTTGGTTTAGATTGGCATATTAAATTTGATTAATTACATATTCTATAAATGACTAAATAATCAACATTGTAGATTCCAAATACATAAGTACTCAAATCAGTTTGATTTGAATACCTAGCGACCTTCTCCCGCTGATCAAGAACGACGCCATGGGAGTTCTCTTCCCTAGAGCTTAGGCTTTTCTTTTTTTCCTGTTGTCCTTTTCTTCTTTCTCTTATTTAGCTTTGTAAACAAAAAAAATAAGTTTGATATTGTTACATTACTTATGTGCGTTTCTGCGCCATGCACATGATTTTTTTTTTTATATTTAAATATTATTTATTTGTTTATTTTAAAGTATTTTATGATATAGTTTGTTCATAATTATATGATGAATGTTTTTTTTTTTTTAGGGATTTTTATACGATGAAAGTTAAAATGGTTTATATTCTCCAAATATTAATATATAAAATAGAGTTTTGTTAGAAGACACCCTTTAGAGATGTCTTTTAGCAAGTCACACCTCAATGTGTGATTATCCACTTTTTAGTTATAACTTTCTAAAAGACACATTCATAAAAATTAATTGGTGTCTTTTAACAAATGTCGTCAATATGATAACTTGCTAAAAGACATCTTCATAAAAGGTGTCTTCTATAAAAACCCTATAAAATTTACAGTATTTATAAAAAAAGTAGGACTGAACAAATTATTTTGAAAATTATTATATAATGTAAATTATAACCAAACAATATCTATTATATACTATATATAAAGAAAACAACATCTTTCATCTCTTTTGGGTTAAATTTTTATCTTTTCAAAAATGCCATCAATTTTCAATACAAATAACACATGTAACAAATAGATAAGAATAAATTTAAATATTAAGAAAAAATATAACAAACACGATATGAATATATATGTCTAATTTTTTTTCCTTTATCATTTAAAAAATGTAACAAACTAGATGAATATATTTATACTTACTTTTCCATTATTTCAATTATACCCTTAAACATTTTTTTCTATAATAATGATTGTTGTTGGTGTCATTAAAAAAAGAATTTAGATTATATTTTTTTGTTATATTGTTGGTGTCATTGAAATAAATAATCATGGTTAGTTTGGTTTGTTATAGCTTGAAAGCAACAAACATTTAAATTTTTAGTTTTAATCAAAATTAAAATTTCATAAAAAAACACCGTTCAGAATTTTCTAACGTTAGCACAATAAAAAAACGGAAAGACAGACACGTGTGTGCTCGTCTTTTCGCTGGTATATATAAAGTTAAAATGATTTCTATTTCTTTTGATATGATTAATTTGATAAATTACATAAATACAATAATGTAATTAATTTGTTGTCTTATTTTATTTTAAATTATATTATGTTTTTAAGGTAAAATATTGTGAAAGGTAGCCCATGGTGAGGGGGCATGATATCTATCCCGATTCCCAAAATTCTATCAAGGGTTGACAAGGCCGCAAGTGCACGGCTGTGTCGTTTTAGTATAAAAAGGGATGTCGTATCCACAGAGACCAATTTAACAATTACCGAAGTTCGTTGTTACTGTGTTTATCTAAGGCGAAATCAAAATAGTTTGGAATTTGCGCAGAATAAAAAAGGTTTCAATTAATTAATGGACGAGTAGAGACCAAAACGACGATTTCCGTCGACATCCGTCACTCAAGTAAATTGTTGCGCTAATTAAATGGTAACGAGAGAATTAAAACTTCTTGTAGAAATTATTGAACAAGAGACGACGTTTGCTTTCGCAACACGTTGTCAGAATTTTTAGACACGTAACCACCTACTTTCGTAGCGTAATAATTACAGGCCTAAAAATTCCTTTTTCTAAGTTCAACAAACTCTTAATTAAATGAAAAGAAGTGTTTTCGCTTTAACCTTTTCAATTAAAAACTTGATATTTTTCTAAGTCCGGTATCTTTTTCGCTCTTTCGATGCGTAAACGATATCTCGGTATCTCTACTTTTGTAGTACATTTTTAATAATTGCAAAACAGAATTTTTCAAAACACTTATTTAAATTCTCGTTACACTAAAAGAAGCGCGTAATTTTCATGAGTTCCGTTGGTACGACGGAACCTCGTTTTGGACTCAATCTAGACTACTCTTGCATAATTATATTAAACATACAACGTGTTAATGTATTCATATTAAAAGCAAATAATTTATACCTGTAAAAATCTGGAAACTTTAATTGAGTATAAATTCCCTCGAACAATCTTTGCCACAGACGTCCTTTGTTCTGCCACCACTACTAAGTCATTGGACATAATGAAATGAATTGTAAGAGGTTGAATCCTGAGGCTATCAAGGTCCCTGACCGTGGGAAGAAACAGGTTAGTGATGCAGCTAGCAATCCACCACGTGTTGGGAATAAAGCTTCTTCATCAGCACACCATGTTACGTTCCCTTACCAACAGTTGCCCCCTCTGTTGAGACACACGCTGCTGTTCCCACACAAACAGCTGATGCACACGCTGATGTCCCCTCACCAACAGCTAAGACATGCACTGTTGTTCCCCCAACAGCAGCTGCCATCCCCAATAATAATGCAACATCTGCTGTCCCCAAAGCTCCAGCCGGTGATGCAGTAGGTACCACTTGCAGCAACTTGCAAGGTTTTTCTGAACCTATTCCTCAAGGTAATCTGCCTCGGCCTAATATACATGTTTTGGAGCTAGCAGAACCCGTAGTGAATGATGATGTGCAACTTTCATCCGAGACACTTTCGGTTAATTAAAATAATTTTTCTGTTGAAAACGACGAAGAACAGGATGATGATGATGACATTGATTTTTTTATTGATGAAGATGGTACTACAACAGTTGCGCCCAAGAATACAACTGCTTCCATCCCTCTAGATTTGGCAGCAGTCCAAATGCCTACTCAAGCCATGCCTTTGTCTGTACCTGATCCTCTGGTGGCTACCTCGACAGTTGGCTCTCAGGAAAATAACGCTTTATCCATTGTCGTTCCGGAGAAACACAACAACGATAGAGTTCAACATGATATGGAACTTTGGGAAAAAGAGTATGATAAGCAAGTTGAAGTTCTTTCTGGGTCACGCCCGGCATCACCGATTGTTGTAGAGAGGTCTCTTGAAGCTAGCGCTAGCATGACAATACCAGAAGCTCAAGAGGTTGTCGTTTTACAACAACAACATGTACATCCCAGCAAGAACATTCAACATGGCCTAGATCTATGGGACAGAGTTCATGAATATGATGCAAGGTCAGCTACTGATGACTTCACCCCGGCCCTTACAAGGAAGCAGAAACAGAAAATTAAATTGCAACAAGTCTTGGCAAAGCAGCCCCCTAAAACCCGTGCCTGGGGTGATGATCATCAGACTGCTCAATGAATTTCCTCCATTGGATTGTTAGAGGTATTGGTAATTATGATACTCGGATTGCTTTAAAGAATTTATATATGTCTCATAAACCTGTTTTGATTTTTATTGCAGACCTAGCAAGGGTCATTCACTGCAAGGATCAGTTTGGTTGTCTTCTCTCCATAATGAGTGATTTCTTTAGGGATAGATGTGGTATACCCAACTACGGATTTCCATAATCTATTTTTTGGTGTTTTTTTATTGTTTTCTTTTTTCTTGCTTTCTATTTTCTCTTTGGAGGGTTTCGGTCTAGTCCCCCCTCCTTTATATTTATTTTTTCCCTCTTTTTAATAAATTTTTTAGAGTTTGGCAGCATAGGATGGAGATTTCTCGGGGTGTCAATCTAGTTGGGATATCGATGTTGCCTCTTGATGTCTATCCATTCTCCTTGCTTACAAAAAAAAAAAAAATTCCAACCATCCTCATACTTGTAAAAGAAAATTCCCACATGTATAGTTTCAAATCGTGTAATAATCACATATATGTCGGTTTAACTGGATAAATTGACATCCTTATATAGATTTGTCTCTAGAATTACGCCATATATGTTTTCCTTAAGAGGGTATTATAACTGAATTTCTTGTTGTATATTTTTTTATATTTAGAAATCACCACTGAAAACGTCTCTTCACTTGCGGAAGGTGTTATGCCATATATTTTTATTTTTATTTTATAAAAAAACTTACCATCTAAGTGTTAACATTTCATTTCTTTCTTTTCTATTTTTTTTTTGTCAAAAAAAGTATTTCATTTTTTTTAATTTATGTTTTTCATATCATTAGTGAAAAATATTTTTATAATATAACTCATAATTTATCTTTTCTGTTCAACCATAATAATTTCTCCTTTTCTTTTTGTAAGTATCTATGTTTTTTTTGCTAAAAAATTTGGTATCCACGTTTTCTTTTAAGTAGTGGTCATTATCCTGTAACAAAAAAAAAGTAGTCATTATCCTTGAAACCAATAATTTTGGTAAAAAACATGGATAATTAAAAGAAAAATAAAAAAGTAGACATTTTCCACAACTTTTTTTTTTTTTTAAGCCAAAAAGAAAATATAATAAATAAAAAACAAATAGATACAAAGATTGGGGGGACATAGACCTGACCCACGGATAACCCAAACAGGGATAAATCTTGATAAAACAGTTCAAGTGGAACAACTCTAATCTATCATAACAAAAATACACTAATCACTGGCGCAACCCAGCGAACCCGCGTACAAGCGCGAAACCGAGTTACAAAAAAAGCGTGAAAAGTGGACATTCACATAGAACAATTAAAGTATAAAACCTGGCGAATGGATTGGTCATCAACACGGTATCCAACAACGCGTAAAAACTCAGATCGAGGGATGAGTTCAATACGTCAGTAACCAGACCCTTTCGGGTTAAACGAACCAGACCCTTACGGGTTTATGAAACTCAACCACTGCAAAAGAGTCCAGATCTGCAACCCCCTAACCTCTGTTGAACAGAACCAAGAAAACACATACCAAACTACCGAAGTCCCAAACAGCGAAGAACACGACGACGACAACGAACACAACCATCCATAAACACCACCATCAGCCCATCCAAAACATAAACAGCAACATCGAGACCACCAGAACGACGGTGATACCGCAAAAACATAAACACAGAGACCCCAGAGGGAGTCTGCCACCAAATCAAGCAAAACAACCAACTGGATCAGAAAAGGGCAGCTACACGCCACTGACGCAAACCACAACCACCGGTAAGAAAATCACAAATAGGTGAACAGTTTGGCATTTTAGAGTTTCGTTGGATAATATCCATCATTTAATTATTTAATGACACGCCATTTTTTTATATTTAATTATTTTAAAATGATTTTAAATTTTGATTTTTTTTCTTGCAAAGAAATAGGGCCAAAGCCTAAAATTTTGAAATGAAAATTGCTTTTCTCCCTTCGAAAATTGCTCGTCCTCACCTTAAAATTTTAAAATTAACCCTAACAATAGTTAACTACGGTTGAAAAAAAAATCTCCACCGCACTTTTTTTTTAAGGAAATCTCCACCGCACTTAAAGTGCCATGGCTATATTTTCAATTTTTTTTTTCAATTTATTACACAAGGCATAACTTTGCTTAATATAGGAATCTTCCACAACACCTTCTAGAATCAATGGAAGGCCGGTACTTCAACCAACATGTAACCATGTTCCAAATCTTGAAAGAAGAAACTCGATTAAGAAATCAACACCGAAATCACTTTGTCCACTACCACTTCTGTGCTCCTGATTTTTGGGTATCAATTCATTGATTGGTTTTGAACCTTTAATTTTTGAACTTTCTACTTTTATTTTTGGGAAGGGAAAAAGAGAGGAAAAACCCTTTAGAGATTTTGGATCCGGGCGTTGATTTCGCGGAGGGAAGGTGTTAAGCACCCTACACGACTACGGTACTCCGTAGGAACCTTTTGTCTAATTTATCTTGTGCTAAGTTATTTACTTATTTTGAAAATACATGCCTAAGAGTCTAAGTGAAAGAATGGAGGGAGAAGGAGTATGATTTTTGTTATTTTTTATTTGATTTGGAAGGATTGGGTCCTTTACCTACATACCCACAAGTGGGATCAAAACCAATGTAGTTCACTCTCAAAAATTATTTTTGTGAGTTAGGTTAATTTTATAATTTTTGAAAATAGTTTTGAGAAGGGGAAAGAGACCTCAAGGCATGAGAGAAAATAAGATGAGGTTGGTCAAATTTTAATTACAAGAAACTCAAGTCTAAATATGAATATTAAATTGATTAAACATTTGATTAAGAAAATAAAAGGAAAAGCACTTGGATTAATCCAAAGTTTCTTAAGAAAATATTTTTTTGAGTTTTACATATTTGATTTTTTTGGTAAAAAGATTTTTCTAAATTAAACGTAAACTAAGAAATTAAGCGTAACGACGTAACGTGATAAAAAAAGCGAGAAATTTACGAAGGATGTTGGATCCCAAGCAAATTCTCAAGTTATGGAAATGAACCTAAAATTACTAATAGTTTGATTTTAAGAAAATAATTAAAGTCCAATAATTAACCTAATTTGTCTCTAATTCATTTCGGTCC